>ULWI01018266.1_pt1 | contig 46345 bp, 43 predicted proteins | sample 1960301 | NCBI WGS metagenome assembly ULWI01 (sample SAMEA4835811, study PRJEB28245) | human gut metagenome | biome: gut microbiome; material: fecal sample | place: Denmark | collected 2008 | reverse complement strand
TGGTGTGGTCTCCGTTGCGGAAGTTGTCACAGGGCTTGCCCGTCTTGGCCTCGACGAGTTCCTTGCCGTGCACGCTCTTCGTGTCCATGGAGACGAGCGTCACCATGCGGTCGCCGCGGTGTATGTCAAGGGCCTGCGCCACTGGTCCGAGTCCGTGCGTGGCATAGAGGTCGCCACGGTTGTCGCGGTTGTATTTCAGTCGCCATCCCAGTTGGTCGGGATCCGATCCGTCGGGGTTCTTCCAGTAGTAGTCCCAGAAGTCGTCGAGGTTGTGGATGTATGCGCCCTGTGCGCGCAGTATTTCTCCGAATACGCCGTGCTGCGCCATGTTGAGCGTGCGCATCTCAAACCAGTCGTAGCAGCAGTTTTCCAGGATCATGCAGTTGAGCTGCTTCTGCTCGGCGAGGTTCACCAGCTGCCAGCACTCCTCCAGGTTCATGGCCGATGGCACCTCGTCGGCCACGTTCTTGCCGTGCTCCAGCGCACATCGTGCCACGACGGCGTGATGCTCCCAGTCTGTGGCGATATAGACGAGGTCAATGTCGTCGCGGCTGCAGAGCGCCTCGTAGCCCTTGACGCCCGAATAGATGGCTGCGGGCGCCAGTCCGTGCTTGCGCAGGGTCTCGTTGAGCTTGGCTGCGCGCGGCTCCTCAAAGTCGCAGAGCGCCACGATCTCCACGCCGGGGAGCAGGGCGAAGTCGGCCACGGCGTCGGGACCGCGCATTCCCAGTCCCACAAAACCGACGCGCACCGTCTTCATCTTCGGCAGCGTCAGCCCGATCACGTCCTTCTGTCCTGCGGGGCGCTCGGGGCTGTCTATCATGATTTTTCCTTTGTTCCAGTGCCATTGCGTGGAGGGCGAATGCGACTGGGCGCTTGCCGGCAGGGTCCCTGCAGAGAGGATGGCGGCAAGACACATGCCGAGTAATGCTGATTTCTTCATAGCCTCTTGTCTGTTTTGGTAAATGATGGTACAAAAGTACTCATTTTTTTTGGTTCCTCGGCGAGGATACGCTGATATTCTCTTTTTTACTTTGGTATACTCCTTATTATATATAGGTGTTGTCTTGATTTTGGATTCTGTTTGTCGCAAAAATGCTGGGGGCTTGCGACCGTAGCAAGTATGAATGTGTTAAATAACTGTTAAATCTTTCATTATTTCGTTCCGTAATTTGGTGGTTTCGACCAAAATCCGTACCTTTGCACCCGCAATTGAGATTTGAATCACACCGATTCGATTGCTTATGGTTACATCGCGGAGTGGAGCAGTTGGTAGCTCGCCAGGCTCATAACCTGGAGGTCGCATGTTCGAGTCCTGCCTCCGCAACTAAAAGTAAGTAAACGCCTTGATTTTCAAGGCGTTTACTCTTTTTAGGTGCCATCCTCTCGGACAAAAGAGGGACAGTAAGTATCACGGCATTGGTTTCCTTTGGGAGAACAATGTAAAAAAAATGTGCTCGTCACGAAACCAACTTCTATCGCAAAAAGAAATAGTTCAGTTCACACTGCCACGCTTGCACAAGGGCAAGCACTGGTATGTCGATTTCTTCGCCTATGACCCGAAACGCGATGCGATGCGTCGGAAGAAATACATGCTAGACCGCTACAAGAGTGCACGGGATCGAGAAAAATTCGCAGCAATTCTCATCCACAACCTTTTCGAAAAGCTGAAACTCGGCTGGAACCCTTGGACAACGGCCAGCCGGACACGCCATTTCACAGAATTCAGTAAAGTGCTCGAGCGCTACGAGGCTTACACCTACCGCGCCGAGGAGAAGGGCGTGTTGAAGGGTAAGACCGCCATCGACTACCGCAGCCGTCTCAATCAGATGAGAATCTATTTGGACGAGGTCTCTACTGGTGTAAGGTACGCCTACGATTTCAACAGATCTTTTGCCATCGACTTCCTGGACTACCTGATCCTGGACAAGGACGTATCGGCTAAAACGCGCAATAACTACCGCACATGGCTCTCCACCTTCGGAAATTGGATGGTGGAGCGGCTTTACATCGAGAAGAACCCCATCGAGGAGATACGGATGCTGCGCGAGGAGGAGAAGTTCCGTGACCCCCTCACCGCTGAGGACCTCGCCAGACTCCGTGACTATACCCAGAAGTACAATCCTCCATTCTATCTCGCCTGTATGATGGAGTACTACTGCTTCATCCGTCCCGACGAGCTTCGCTATGTGAAGGTGGGCGACATCAGCATTTCCGAGCAGAGCGTCTTTGTTCACGGCGAACATTCCAAGAATCGAAAGGGACAAACGGTCGCCATCAATGATAAAGTGTTAAAAATAATGATACAGCAAGAAGTGTTTGACCATCCGTCAAACGATTACCTTTTCGGACAAAACCTCGTCCCCGGACCCATACAGCTCTATGTGAACAGATTTCGTGTGGAGTGGAACAAGGTACGGGACGCCCTGCGCTTTCCCAAATCCTACCAGTTCTATAGCCTGAAGGACTCTGGTATCAGAGACCTCGCCAATGCCGAGGGAATCGTCATAGCACGCGACCAGGCACGGCATTCTGATATCAGTGTAACCAACAAGTACTTGAAGAGTGCGAAGGTAGCCCACGAGGAGACCAAGCATTTCGAAGGGGAGCTATGATCCCTCACGGCTCCCCTTCATCAGATAAAAAAAAATTCCTAAACAATCAACTGCCTGCAAAGATACGCTATTTTACTATCTCGTAAAAATACCCCGTCTTGACCTTGGAAATGCCGTCGTCGGACACCTCCATCTCTATCTTCTCGCAGATGAACTTCTTGTTGCGAATGACGAATATCCTCGATGGGTCTGGAATCTCGTCTGTCACCAGTTTCACCGTCACCTGGTTGTGGCAATCCACAACGACCTCTCCGAATCGGTCTTTGTCGGACGAGTCTGGTCTTCGCAATGATCCGATACCAATGGAGGGGAGTGCCTCCAGCGACAGTGAGGCCGTGTCAGCGCAAAGTCTTGGATAGGTCATTCGATAGTCGGTGAAGAGAACAGGGGCACGGTGGTTCGTGTCCTCGTCCGGCAACCTATGGTCATACTCTACTGGATAAATCTGTCCAGGTGCGAGGTTGGTCAGACAATCGGCTTGGAATGCTACCGACATCGTCCCGTCATCCTCCGTTGTCTCTGTCGTTGAGTCTTCCACGGTGCCCTGCATGGCCTCTTGTACTGAATAGTAGAACCCTCCGTTCTCATCCTGTTCCATCTTTTGGTGGCTCGCCTCTTTCTCGTTGGAGACGGACGGTACCGTCACCACCACATCCTTGATGTAGTTGTTGATGACGACGTTCAGTGATTTCTCGTCAAAGTAGGCCCTGCGGAATATGGCCGCTGGAGCAATGCACAGCTTCTGGTAATTGTCACTCTTCGCATCCCGCACGATCGGGTTGAAGAACCCGCATCTCGTCAGCGTTGTCTCTTTCTCCTCTGTGTATGGATTGCCGTCCTTCGGAAGCTCTGCCCAAACGAAATAAGTGTTATTCTGATGGAATAGGGTGGTCTTCTTCTCCTTGTCGTTCATCTGTTCCAGCGCATTGTACATCTCGCCAAAACTCTGATATTCCTTCAGTGTGAAATTCTCCATAACCTTCTGCGATATGGTATCCCTCCAGTCCCGGTTTGGTGAATCCGCCATGGCGTACTCCACATTGGAGGTGGCAAGGTTGTCAAGCCCGTCGTCATCATATTCCACGGTGAAGTCATCCTCACAGTCGTAGGTAACGGTCTCATTAGCGAGCATCTCGTTAGTGGCCACCATACTCACCTTCTTGGACTCCTCGTCAAAAACGAAGGAGGCATTGAAGAATTTCCTTATCTCATCGAGGAACTTATAGACGGACCAGTGCGGAAGCGCGTCACCGAGCTTCCCCGTTTTGCAGGCTGAGACGATGACCAGCCGGTTCCACGGGTAATGGTCGAAATCGTTCCTCACCAGCTCGTACCCCTCGTATTCCAGCACCTTCCTCAGCACATACATCAGATAGGGCTGCAGGGCACAGTTGACCATGCACGGTGTCATTCCTTTCACGTTGACAGGCATGCCGTTGATTTTGACACTTTTTATATTGTAGATTACTACCCGGTTGGACAGCATGTCGTTGCTTTCGTCGTGAACGGGGCTGAGCACTGCCACCCCTTTCTGTCCGACAAAGCTGGATGTTGTCAAATCCAGAAGCACTAGTTGATTTTGACTCATGTCAGGTCCACCCAGCCCAGCCTGCTGGTAGATATCCTTTCTGATACCGCTATCGAGAACAACGGGCGGATAGTCCACCTCGTCGATGAAGTGCTTCTCAAACTTCGAGTTGTACTTGATCCTACTCTTGCCTCCAACGATCTGCACCTTCACCATATCGTTGGTGACGGACGTAACCGTCCCCTTGCCGCTGATGACGAGCCTGTTCCCCACAAACAGCCGGCATTCCTCGAAGTCTGGCACCGCTTTTTTCACGTCGAAACGTTGGATATTCCCGAAGAGGCGTCTGTTGCCAGGAATGGCCATCGGGAAGTTGATATCATACGTATAGGAGCCTGAATCCTTGACGAACGGGTTCTCATACGTTACCTTGATTTTGTCGGCGGAAGACGGGAACCCCGCCTTTCCGTCCAAAGTGCATACTATCATGGTTTATCTGTTAGAATGAATCGAATTCCAGTGTCTCTCTTTCTTCTTGAACTCCTCCATCGAGACGTTGGCGGCTATGCCCCCATCGAGGAGGGCGCCAAGCCGTTCGATGGTGTCGCGAGCCTCTCGCAGGGCGGTGGCCAGCTCCGTATTGTTGGTGGCCACATTGACGACAGGTGCCGATACCACAGTCGTTGCGCCTACCCCCATTGAGCGGGACAGGTCCAATGCCGTGAGCGAGCCGACGGTATTGTTCCGCTGTGCCATATCGATGAGTCGAAGGGCTGGAAGCAGCTGCGGGTTGTTCACGGCGGCGTGGTTGGCCACGAACTCGCCCTCATGGACCACCCCCGCCCGTCTGCGGTAACTGCGTCCTCCCGTGAAGCCACCCTCATAGTAGCCTGCCTCTTGAGCCTGTTGCTGCTTCTTGATGGTGGCAATCTGTATGGCACCAGCTGCCAGGGCCAGTCCCGCTGCAATGGGTGCCAATACCAGGTTGGCTGGGTATGGTACGCCCGCCATGGCCGAGCTGTATGCGCTGATGGCCGATATGGCCGTCTGTGCAATGGCCTGTGCCACCTGCATCTTGCTTTGCTTTCGTGCATACTTCGTCTTGATGGCCGCAATCTCTTTCTCCTTCTTCTCCTCCAGTTTCTTCGCCTTTGCCTGGTTGTTGCCAGCAGCGTTGATGAGCTTCTCATACTTTTTCTCTGTCACTGTCACCTCATAGTCTGACTGTGCCGAGTAGTACGAGGACATTGCGTCCATAATGGGAGACACGGCATCGTATGCTGCCTGCATCTTCGATGCGATACCCGCGGCCATCTCTGCTGTAGCACGTCCCATCGCTGCCATGGCCTCCTCGTGGGTAATGACACCCTCCTGTTCCATCTTCTTGAGATTGGCAAGTGTGGAGGCGTAGATATTCACGTCGGCCGTCGCCCAGTCTTTAACGCCCATGCCGAACGGGTGCTCATTCTGGTAGTCTGCATTGGCGTTGTTCGAAGCGGTCTGGTAAGCATCCTCCGAACGTTGGTGAAACCACATACCATCAGAGTGGTCCACATCCTGCTCGCTCTGCTTCTTTCTGTATTGAAGCGCGATTGCCGCACGAGCCTCTTGGTACTCCTGCCACTTGATCAACCTTTTATCATAGAGTTCCTCGATGCCCTTCATCGCTATGCGCTCCTGCTCTTTGAGGTCTGTCTTGCCCCATTGTTCCTGGTAATGAGAGAGCAATTCGGCATAGTACTGATGCAGGTATATTCGGTGTTCCTGATCTCGCTGTTCCATCTCGGACCTGGTGTCGAACCATTCCTGCGTACCCTTCTCCATGGCTTCCAGCCTCTGTGATAATGCTCTCATATCATTTTGGAAAAGCAACTCGTTCAGGGCTTTCTCGTCATGGTAGATGGACGATCCCAGCGTCTCGTACGCCTCCTTCGCCTTGTTCTCCCGGTCAACTCTTCCCTTCTCGATGTCGCTGAGAAGTGCCTTCTGATGATCCTCGTTCTTTTTAAGTTCCTCCTTGGCTATCTCGTCCTGCCACTGGCCATAGTCTGTGCCATACTGCTTGTATATTGCCTCCAGCTTCCGGTAGCCTTCGATGGCGATACTGTGTTGGTCATCGAGATATTGCGTGAAGGTTTTCTCGCCCTTGGAATAGGCGAGTATGTTCATAGCCTGCTCCTTGTCCGTATTGCCCCTTGCCTCCTTGATAGCTTCTTGATAAGCTTGCTTCCGCTGCTTGCTCATCTCCCGCTCATTCTTCTCCGCCAGTCTTTTGGCTTTCTCCTTCTCGCTCTCCGCCTTCTTCCTTTCCTTCTCCACTTGCTTAGGATCCTTGTAGTGACCAGGAGAGCTGAAGCCTCTATCCCATCGTGGAATCACCACTCCGCTAATTCCATTTCCGCCACCAGTTCCCTCAGATGCGAGCTTTGCATAATACTCCCTCACTCCGGCATTCTTTACCATGTAGTCATCAATGTATTGAATCTCATGATTGATAACAACTAGTTTACTACTCGCCTTGTCAATCAGGTCAACCCATTGTTTCAGTTCTGCATGTTTCCTGCGATTGGCCTCTGTAGGCATATTGGGTACGAGCGAGACATATCCGTTCATTCCTCCTCGATAAAACGCACCCGTCTCCGTTGCATTCCATATATCAGGATGACGCGCAATTTCCGCTTGCACGGCTTTGGCAGATACTTTGTGTTTCCTAATTTCCACCTCCAAATCGAACTTTTTCCCCTGGAGCTCGATCATTCGATTGTAGAGAGCCTGCGCCATGGCCGCGTCATTCAGCCTTGTCACATACTCAGCCAGTGCCTTGTTGTTCGAGCGCGTAAGCGTTGCCTCGTTTTTAAGGTTGCGGTGATAGCCAGGAACAATCTTCTCTAGCGCAATCATAGCCGCTTTTTTCTCATTGTATGAATAGACATTGGAGTCGATGATCTTCGTGAGTTGCTCCACTCTTGTCCGCTCCTCCGCTGTGTTCTCATTCATCTCCCTGGTTGCGTCAACCATGTCCTTGTGCACAGCCTTCGCCTTACGCACGGAGAGCATGTTGTCCTCAATGGCTTTTTTTGATGAAACCAAGGCCCCATATAGTTTGTAGGCTACTGCTACTAGCGCAAGCAGTGCTGCGGCCAGTATCGCGTAGGGATTGGCAATGGAGGCCGCACGCAGCGCGTCCATTGCCGCCTTGCATTTTGCCGTCTGACCAGTTAGCTTGAAATAGGCCATTTGGAGGGCAAGTACTACGACCTTGTGCGCATTCTCTACAAAAACTAGTCCCTTTACTATGTTTTTTTGCACTATCATACTTGCGGTGAATAACTTGGCCTTGATAGTCGTCATGTAATAGATGGAGGCGACGGTAGTAATTGCTGCTGCAAGCGCAATGATTCCTTTGTAATGCTGTCGCGTGAAATTGATAAGAGTCAGAAGCGTCTTAACGAGGAGCGCTCCCGTCGATATGGTATATTTCACGACGGGCAGTAGTTGCTCTCCGAGCTCGATGGTCAACTCTTTGAAGTTTTTTTTAGCCATGTCAAGCGCTGCTTGTTGGCTTGACATCTGGGTATTGAACTCGTCTATGACGGACTGTCCAGACGCATAGGCCCTATTGGCCGTCTCCTGTGCCACCTTCACATCGGCTAGCTTGTCCGCAATGACCGAGAGTACGCCGACGGCACGGCTTCCGTCCATTTTCATCTCGTCAAACATCGGCGCAAGCTGTGCGAACCCGCCGTTCTTGCGCATGGCACCGAAGAACTGGATCAGTGCCTCGTTGGCATCATTCTTTAGGAGGTTGGTAAACTCTTTGACGCTCTTGCCAGCCAGTGCGGCAAACTTAGCTGGCTGCTGAAACATCTTCGTGATCAGGTTCTGCATGGCCGTGGCTGCCGTCTCGTCCTGCTGCATATTCTGGTCTAGGACGGAAGCGAAGCCCATGATCTGTTGTTGTGTCAGCCCCGCCTGCTTACCCACTCCCGACAAGCGTGCCGTGAAATCGACAAGGTATCCCGCAGATGCTGACGAGCTTTGTGCCAACTCGTTGATGGCGGAGCCCGTGGAAAGCATCGCCCCACGCAATCCTTTTTTCTTGTCCTCACCGAACATCATCGCGAGTTTACCAATCTGATCAACGGCCTTCTCACCGAGGTCATCGCCCAGTGCTACATTAATCTTGTCGGCTGCATCGACGAATTCCTCAATATCGCTCGTGGCCGTGATGCCCAGTCGTCCTGCAGAACCAGCCAGTTGATTGAGTTCCTCGCGCGCTGTACGGGTATTCATCCTTTTGAAGTCCTCATTCATGGCCACCACCTCCTTCTTGGTTTGGCCCGTATATTTTTGGACGTTGACCATTTCCTGGTCCATCTCGGCAAAAGCGGCCGTCGTCTGACGCACGGTGTCTGTAAGGCCAGTGAATGCCCCCCAAGCCTGCGTCATGGCTCCCCAATTATTATTGAGTCTCTGCCACCATCTACCGAAAACATTTCCAGTTTTACCTGAAATAGATTCATTGACCTTCTTAATTTCTGAATCGAGTTTTCGCGCCTTCTCCGCCAGTTCCTTAAAACCTGCATCTCCTCTATCCTTAAACTGGCCCATTTGTTCCTTGACCATCTTTAAGGAAGCCTCAAGATCTCGCAAACTTGAATGGCTGAGGTTTTTAATCGTATTCTCTATTATATGATTTTCAGCGTCTATCTGTTTCTGAGTTTTCGTAATTTTATTGGCTTCGCTGTTGTACTGCTCCAGCGTTTTTGCCGCCAATCGTTGGCCCTCCGTCAGTGTACGGATTCTGTCGTTGACCTTATGTAGGTTCTCTTCTGCATGAACATAAGCAGAGGAAGCAGGCTTTGCCTTCAGCATCTCCTCATTGAGCGTTGCCGCCGCTGTCTTCAAGTCATTGAGTGAGGCATTCTCGATGTGAGCCAATACGGATGCAGTGGTTTGTCCAGCTTCCGCTAACCGGCGCATCTCCTGAGCGGTCTCTCCCGCTTCGCTTTTCATCTGGATGATGCGTGCATTGGCCTTTTGCAAGAGAGCATCCATGCGGGCATACTCATCCTCGGAGGTGACGTTTCTCATCTCCTTCTTCAGATTGCGCACGGCGGTCTGTATCTCTCCGAGGCTCGCATTGTCGAGGTCGGAGAGTGTCTTGATCGTCTGAGTGATGCTGCCGCGGTATGTCCCCATCAGTCCCTCGGCTTGACGTATCTCCTTGTTGAGTTCACGCAAGTCCTCGGGCTTGTAGCTTTTGCCAGACAGAAGCTCTGCCTTGTCCTTCCGGAGTTTTTTCAAGTTCTCTTCCATCTTAGCCAACTGGTCCTGTGCCTGTTGTGCATTGAGGGTGACAACGGTCTCGAATTGTTGTGTATTACGTGCCATAGAATAATGCTACTTTTGGAAATTGAGTCCAAAAGTAGCATCTACTTTTTTTCTACGAAAATACATACACATGAGGGACACAGCGGCAGTTCGCTCATTCATTGTATCAGTCGTGGCAGTACTTTCGCAACGACATAAATGATAAACACTATAATACCGACGACTATAAGGGACAGACAAAAATGAAAGAATAGTTTTTCAGTTGGCGTGGGATACGCACAAGTTTTCTCCCATTCCTCCTGCTTGGCCTTCTTAAGCGCTTCCAACTCCTCCTCGTTCTTCATCCATTTCTCCCTCAAACTATCAGCTATTACCTCGTTCCCTATCAAACGTTGTGTTTCCTCCTCGTATTTGTCGCGGTCGATCAGGCTTCGCAAAATGTCCTCCTTGCTGGTCGGCTTGTAACTGCTCCAACTAGTCGTTTTTTTCTCCCTCGTCACAAGGTAGCATATCAGCCATGTTAGCATTAATAAAAAAAGTTCATCATATATGATCGTATTTAGAAAGATTGATTGTTTATTGAAAGACGCCGAGTATTGAAGGCAGAGCCATCTATTTGGCCTGAATGGCATGCCACGTGTAGCGATTCGATTACAAAGATAAGGAAAAAAACTCTTTCCCGCAAGTTTTCGACACATTATTTGAAGGAATAGTATTTTATCCTATCACATCGTTCGACTTCCAGTGGAAAAAGCGGGGCACACTATCCTCACGAACCATGAACCCCTTGTCAATGTAAAAAATGTGTTCTAACTCTATCGCTTCCCCGTCGTCCCCAGGAGCTACAAGCGCAGCTCCAAGGGATACGGGGCGTACCCCCGATGGGTTACAGCAGCGGCTTCATATCCCGCCAGATGGCCCATTTGACGGTGCCGTCCTCCATGGTCTTGATATGGAAACCGTGGTAGCGCATCCAAATAGCGACGATCTCTTTGTCGATGTCCATCATCGTTGATACCTCCTCGACAATCTCGTCCGTCGTCTTGGAGTCATCAACGAGGTCTTCCCCCATCAGGCTCGTCCCTGGGAAGGAATCGCGGCTTTGGAAGTATGCTTCCAGTACCATGTTTGCGATCTCCAGGCTCATGCGCCATGCTTCGTTCCTTTCGAAGCTGTTCACATAGTCATTCCACTGCTCGAAATCGTTCCTCTCTTTCATCGCATGTCCCTCCTCACTTGACGCCACAGTTGGATAATCCGTGTAAGCCCCACCAATTGGTCTTTATACTTTTTGCTATCATTCCCGTCGGCATTGGCATTGGCGAATTCGTCTATGATATCATCTCTAATCTCGAACAGAAGCTCGATGTCGTTTGCGATGCGATTCTCGTCCAAGAGAATCCTTAAGGTCTCCAGCTGATTTTCGGTCAGCTTTTCTAGTATCAGCTTACTCATGCCGCTCCTCCTTTCTTCTCAGAGTTGCTACCCTGGTTTACTCTCCAAACCATCCATCCAGCCACGGCCATTGCCGTGAGGCTCGCCAGTGGCGCCTGCTCCACGCATGCCGCCCCCGCCATAAGGGAGAGCGTCACTGTATTGACGCGGGCCACCACCCGGCGCGTCACGGAGAATCCGCAGATACGGCTATAGAATCCGCTCTTCGCATCGAGCCATTTGTTCACACCCTGGACCATTTCTCCGACCTTCTTCCGAAGGCTCACCTGCGCAAGGTCCTGCCGCGCGGTGATGTTGATAGTCGTCTGATTCATGACGCATCGTCTTTGTTAAGTCTTCCCAGAAGACGCTGGGCCGTAAGCACAGAAAAGGCGGCTGCACATCCCGCTGCTTAACAAAGACGATGACTTCCACCCGAAGGGCTTAATCTAATCTTTACGGAATGGCAACCGCCAATATATCTACATGAAGGGCTGCTCTCCCTTCATGTGCGGACACAAAAAATGCCCGCACCTATATGTTCGAGCAGTACCGCTGCTCTCCGGGATGGTTTACCATCATCTTTGTTAAGCGATGGCAAAGTTAAGGGGAAAAGTCCGAACCACCAAATATTTTGTAGTAAAAATAAGCGTGAAGCGTGTTTTTTAACGTTTGGTGCCTCCGTTGTTTTTATTATATGCTTGTTTCTTGTTTACGTTTGCAAAGGTACGCACTTTCACTGAAACATGCAGCGTAGGCGTTTTTCAATTTATCTTGATTAAAAGATGCCAACAACGAATGCGGGCAGAGATTTCACAACCTCCGCCCGCTCGAAACAACTAAAAACCTTATCTAACAACTTTGCTCTTACAAGTAAACAATGCAGGACCGTCTCGCGACGGCCACTCCACCTGTGAAATGAAAAGATTTACGTTAAAACCAGAGATATTAACAATAAAAACACCAATCGCACTTATCGTTTCCTCACGCGTACATACTGTTCATAGAGCAGTCGAGCGTGAGGATTGTAATTGACAACCTTCACCCTATACCCTTTCGTTCCCCATCTCCACCACAGAAACCTGTGTTTGTAGTCGCGATGGACGATGGTGGAGACGGAGTCGCGTACCGAGTAGGCTAGCGTCGTGTCCGACGGTGACACTGTCAGTCGGAAATCCGCCCAGTAGTCGGAATAGATGAACGACGCACTGTCCGGCGCAAGCCGCATGGTCACGGTATCATGGATAACCGTCACGGTAGTCTGCTGTTCCTCGACCTGCGGTGGCTTCAGCCCCAAGTCCTTCAGCAGCTCTTTGTCGGCCACCTCCTTTTTATAGGATTTGCTTCCGACAACCACCACGGGTGCGCTGACTACCTGAATGCTGTCCCGTATGGTGTCTCGCACGAGCACATTGCCCGCCATGGCGTTGGCCAGCTCCACGGAGATTCGCTCATTCTCTTCCATGAGCACTTTCAGCCGTTCACGCATCAGCCACACGTACGCCACCATGCAGACTAGGAAAAGAAGGACCGCAAGGAGCACTCCTATGCCTTTCATACCTCTCCTGCTCATGCGGTTCCCTCCTTGGCCAATCTGTCCTCCTTGCCGCCTCCAAGACGGTCGTTGAGAAAATTGGTAATCTCCCTTCTGGTCGTAGAGATATACATCGTGATGCCAAACACCGAGCCCGCATAGACTAGCGATTGGGCCACGTACCAGAGTACAGAATCCTCGATCTTGTAATGATTGAGGAAGAAGCACAGGAACGTCAGCAGAATGCCACTGCCAAGCATGACACATGCTGAGATATACTGTATTCTCTCCTTACTATCTTTAGACATATCTACTTCTTTTAAAAACTGATGCAAATGTACAGAAAAGAATGGGAAACGGAAAATACAAATCAAGCCCGTTGCGTATCCTTCACTCCTTGGGTGATTGCGGCTTCTGTGTAAAAAAAAAGAGGCCACCAGCGCATGAATACTGGCGACCTCTCGAGTAGCTGTGCTACTGTTCAAATAATCTATATGGTAGGAGTTTGTAACGGGATCTTTTCAGCCGCATGGCGGATGCGGTTGCTAAGGTCAATGAGGGCGTTTCGCAGTTGCCCTGCCTCCTCTTCCGTGAATCCTCCCACGCCGCCATTTCCGTCAATACCATACATTTTGTGCTGAAACCACGGCACAGACTTGTCGAAATAAGTACGTGCAATCTCTCTCCATGATACGGCAAGATAGATGTCGCTCATGCGTTGCTTCATGTCGGTTATTTTATCCGCTTTCTTCACTACTGTCTCCATTGTTTTTAGTTTTATGTTGTTGTTTTCACCCCTCCCCAGAGGGAGGGGCAGTAATTCATCTTGGCATATCCGTCATTCTGTCGAATAGATCTTGAGCGAACTCTAACAGGTGAGGGTAGCCGTCTGGATAGCTTTTGCAATAATTGCGGATGGATTCTATCAGTTCTTTTTCCTCAAACGTGACTTCCATCTTGAACATTTCTTTTTTCATGCGTTGTTTTTTTATTTGAACACTGCAAAGGTACTACTTTTTTGGATAGTAACCAAAGAAAAGACTATTTTTTTTGATAGTTTTTTTTAAAAAAGCCCCTGATGTGTCTTTACAGTGCATCAGGGGATTATAGCTCTAAGCCAATTGCTTGTTTCTTACGAAAAAAAATGCTTAAATGTCTGCATATTCCTTTGCAGCATTGAAACATGGACATTGCTTGTGCCACTTACCGGGTGAGTCTTCACCCCAAATGGAGCGGTGGCCGAGGATGATGGCCTTGGGGTATCTGCTATGGATGTCGGCGAGGAGGGCGCGCAGCGCGGACTTCTGCGCAGGCGTGCGGGTGTCCTCGATATGGGCGCTCCCTACGTCACGGGGATTAGCCTTGTGAAGGCCTATTCCTCCGATGTAGGCCACATGGATGGCGTGGGCGTTGTAGCCCTTTACGCCGTTGGAGGCCTTGTCCTCGGGCTGGAGGTTGACGACTTCTCCGGAGGGCTTGACGACGTAGTGGTAGCCCGGGTTGCTCCACCCGATAGCCTTCCAGCCGGCGCGCAGCGAATCGACGGTGGTGGAGGGTAGTGTGGCCGTGCAGTGGACGAAGATGTGTTTGATGGTTCTCTTGTTCATGATGTTGTTACTTTTGGTTGGAAGGACCAGGGGCGGGAGAGCCCGCCCCTGGCGGGTGTTACTTGGCAGCTGCGACGGCTGCATCGACCTCGGAGGGGGTCATGGCTACGTCGCCGCCGTCGATCTCCTTGAGCGTGGTGGCATCCACGGCGTAGTAGGCCTTGCCCGTGGAGGTGTCGAGGTAGATCTTGTGGAGATAGAGCTGCTTCTTGGTGGCCTCGTCGGGCGTGGCAATGTTGAAATCCTTCCAGTTGCCGTAATACTTGCTACCATCGCTGGCGATGATGGAGTCGATGGCCACGGCGCCCGGCGTGGTGCTGGGGGTGGCGGACTTGACGATGACGAGGGCCACGACGGTAGTGGTCGAGGTCTGCTGGAGGGTGGGCTTGGAGGCGAGGAAGCCATCGAAGCGGACGACGTCGTAGCCCGCCACGTTGAGCTGGTCTCCCAGTCCGCCACCTGTGCCGCCCGTGAAGTCTTCGAGGGCCGAGACGCGCTGGTCGAGGGCGTCGTTCTGCGCCTTGGTGGCGAAGGTGGTGCCCTTGGTGAGCGTGACGGTGTCGCCGCTGACCGTCATCCCCGTCACGGCGTTGCCCGATCCGCTGACGGAGGGCGTGCCGATGATATCCTGCTTCGTCCATGACTGCTGCGAAGCCGTGGAGCCGTCCTTGGTGGTGGCACCGATCTTGAGCTTCATCGTGTGGTTGTGGGCTGAGGGAGTGAAGGTGGAGGGCTTGCCCGTGACGCCCGACCATGGTACGGAGGCGGCGGTGCCCGCTGCGTACTCCATGTAGCCTGCCGAGGTGGAGAGCTTGCTCTCATCGACGACGATATACATGCGGCCCGTGGCCGTCACCTTGACGGTGTCGCCGAGCTGGACCTGGGAGGTGGTGAGCTTGTAGCGGGCCGCGTCGTCGGCGACGGTGACGACACGCTCCAGGGCTCCCTGCGGGATGTGGGAGATGTCGATGACGCCCGTGATGCCCGATGCGGGCACGGTGTCGGCTGCTTTGGCTACGTTGACTTTGACGCTGGGGATGACGTCGGTTTTGAGTTTGGTAACAAGGCGGGTTACGCCTGCGGAATCGAGATACTTTGCCATACTATTTTATGAATTTAAAGTGATGAATAATTATACTTTCTTGTTGTCGTTTTGTTGTTGTCATTTACGAGGCCGAGATGCGCTGCCACTGGACGTAGCCCTTGGCCAGGTATTGGCCGCTGCGCCCATTGGTGCAGAGCGTGAAATGATAGACCGATGCGGCCTGGAGCGTGACGGCGCCCTTGATGGAGGTGATGCCACCGAAGGAGACGGTGCAGGTCTGCGCGCCCGTGATGACGCATCCACGGTAGAGGCCGTATCCGCGCGTGATGTCGGTATGGAGGAAATTGATCCAGAACTTCGCCCCGGCTGAATAGGTGGCGGCGGTGAGGTCGAGGATGAGCTCCTCGGAGCTGGTGAAGTTGGAGACCTGGATGGAGGTCGATGTGGGGCGCTCGTGGCGCACTGTCGGGAGGCTGGCTCCCTTGGTGAGCGTGAGGGTGTGGCCGCTGATGGATGCGGCTGATACGGCTTGTCCCGTGCCCGTGACGGAGACGGAGGAGACGCCGTTGGTGATGCCGTAGCCTGCGAGGGTGGTGGCCTTGACGGCAAAAATCGTCTTGAGCTTGGTGACGAGGCGGGTGACGCCTGCTGAATCGAGAAATGATGCCATGGTGTATGTGTGGAGTGATTGGTTATCCTACTGTGATGATGCGGGCCGATGGCGTGACGGCGGTCACGTCGGCGGATCGCTTGGAGTTGTCGATGATGGTGGCCGAGTGCTTCGACTTGTCGATGAGGGTGGCTGAGCGCTTGGACCTGTCGATGATGGTAGCGGAGCGGAGGGTCGTGTCGATGAGCTCGGCCGCCTTGGGTTCTTTCTCTTCCTCTTCCTCTGTCTCTGTCGTCTCTGCTACAGGCGCTGCTACTGCTGCGGATGCTTCCTCTTGGGATGCTTCCTCCTCTTGGGATGCTGCCTCCTCTGCTTCCTTTACCTCCTCTGCTTGGTCTGCCACCTCTGCTGCTGGTGATAGCGAGGCGGGCGACTTGGCGGGCGAGGAGGAAGAGGGACGGGAGGCTGCCGCCGTGATGGCGTCTATCTCGTCGAGGGGTATGGAGTCGGCTATGACCTGGCCGGTGGTGTCGGTGACGATGGGTCGGAGCTCTGCGCCCGTCCACCAGTAGGGTCGGTCGTCGGACTGGCAGACGAAGAGGTTGCCCGCGGCAGGGGAGAGGCCATCGTTGTAGAGGCTGCGGCCCTCCCAGTTGTCGTAGAGCTTGGGCGGCGCTGAGGAGGATACGGGGGTGGAGGAACGCTCAGCCACGGCGAAGCGTGCGGCTGAGCGGACGAACCACACCTCCAGCGGGAGGGCCGGAGAGGCTGATGCTGGCGAGATCTCGCCTGAATCCATGAAGCCACGGAAGGGGAGCACCCGTCGGTCTGTGGCCGAGGATGGGCCCGCGGTCCCGTTGAGGTAGGCACGGACCACCTCTGCCGTCACCTTCATCTGGCGGCTGCCGTTGGCCGTGGCCGCCTCGATGAGGAACTTGTCGCCGTCCCAGACGGAGGCGGTGAGGGAGAAGTCTTGCGAGATATTCATTCTTTTTTCTTTTTCTTCTTGAACTACTGGAGCGTCTTTCCGACCCATCCGAAGGGCGAGGCACCACGCCCGACGAAGACGAGATAGACCATGCGCTTGGCGCAGGTGTAGGTCTTGTTTTTGAAGACCGTGCAGTCGATGGTGAGGGCATGCGCACCGGGGTCGATGGTGAGATTGTAGGACCCACAGGGCAGGAAGAGGTAGCAGTCGCCGTGCTGCGGGTTCTTTGGCAGGGCGACGGTGGCTGCCGCTATATTGACGAGGACGGCGCCCGAGCGCACATAGACCCGCTGGCCGTCGCCATAGGTCGGCGAGCCCTGCTGGAGCGGCTTGGGCACGTTGTAGGCGTCGCTGGTATCTACCAGCTGGACCGAGCCATCGATGAGGACGGGCTCGGGCCGATGGCCACGGGTGATGCCCTGGACGATGTCGAGCGCCGTGCCCGTGTAGCTGTCGTTGGGACGGCCCGTGAGCTGGAGGGCGACGGGCCAAAAGATCTCCTTGCCGCTGGAAGCCGAGATGGCGCCCACGATGTTGGACTGGGTGTCGAACAGGACGCGGCCCTCCTCGGAGCGTGAGGACTGGGCCGTGATGGAGGTCGGCGTGATGGTGACGCCGTTGCGCGCATCGTCGGCGTTTGTCAGTCCGCCGTTCTGGATGGCGAAGCCTCCGATGGAGCCCGAGGTGGCGTGGATCGTGCCCGTGAGGTAGGCCGAGGAGGCGAAGAGGTTGCCCGCCTCATCAACGGCGAAGGTGTAGGTGGAGCCGTTGAAGCCCGAGCCGTCGGGATAGGGCTGAGTAGCGCCCGCCCAGAAGGGGAAATCGCCACCCATGCCCGCATAGGGTGCCGTGGCGTGCTTCTTGCGGATGGCGATGGCATTGCCCTGGAGGAAGTCGATGCGCGCATCGCGGGCGATGAGGAAGGAGAAGAAGGCCGAGTCGGCATTGACACCGACGGAGCGCCAGTGGTCCGTATCGGCGGGCGGGAGTGCGTGCTGGGCCGCCTGATAGACGTAGGACTTGATGCAGCGATAGACGTCCCATCCGCTCTTCGTCGCGTCGGAGGGCACGGCGTAGAAGTCGAGGTAGCAGAAACCGTCGGCGGTGATGGTGGAGCCGTCGTAGAGCTGCTGGCCGTCGTCGAGGCGCTGGTAGATGCGCGATGTGCGCCCGTTGGTGCCCGCCTGTCCTCGGTCTCCCTTCTCACCCTGTATGCGCCCGAGGTTGGCCCATGCCGTCTCGGTGGCCATCCACACGTCGCCGGCGAGGATGTAGGCGTCGCCCTGGTTGGTGGTGATGGAGGCCCATGCGCCGCTCATCCGTCGGACGGCGACGGGCAGTCCCTCTGCTCCCGTATCGACGAGAAAGACGCCGTCGGGCGCTGGCGAGGGGAGCGAGGCCATGTTGGTGACATGGCCGAGGGCCGTGCCCCTGAGGGTCCACGACTTGCCGTCCTTGCCGTCGAGGCCATCCTCTCCACGCTGGCCCCGGTCGCCCGTCAGTCGGACGTAAGAAGAGACGGGCGAGAAGGTCTGGAGGCCTCCCGCCTGCTGCTGCCAGTCGGTGAGCTCTATCCAAAGGTAGGGGCGGGCGTCGGTGGTGGCGAGGGGCACGTCCTGCCATGTGGTGACGTCGGAGGGTGGCGTATGGGGAGAGGTGGACGTGGCGCGTGCTGAGAGCGCATAGCGCCGCCGCGTGCCGTAGGCCGTGCCGTCCCTGCCCTGGTCTCCCTTGTCGCCATCGGCGACGACCTTGATGGTGAAGACGTAGGTGAGGGCGGCCCGTCCCTCGCAGTCGATCGTCACCTCGACGTAGGCCGTGGGGCGTGAGGAATACTCGACGCTGTCGATGTAGAGGGTGGAGTGGTCGAAGTGGGCCGTGCATCCCACGGACAGACAGAGAAGACGGTACTGACCCGTGGCGGGTGAGACGGACGCATCCTCCAGACAGGTGAGCAGCGTCTGACCACGTCGGACCTGTATGGACGTATGGAGCAGCCACGACTTGGAACCGTCGGCGAGCGTGGAGACCACGGGCTGCTTCGGCTGGCCCTTGGCGTCGAGGGCGAGCGTGTCGGCGAGGTTGTCCACCGAATATGTGTAGGGGTTTGGGTCGCCGAGCTCTGCGAGCTGCTTGAGGTAGCCGTCGAGGTAGATGTTATTCGCATAGACCGAGTAGCCCGAGAAGTCCATCCCGGGGTTGGGCGAGAAGGCGTTGAGGTCGCCCACCTGCAATTGTATCTGATTCGGCGAGAACTCCCAATCGGAGACCCCCGTGAGGAATCGCTCGTAGGTGAGCGTGGAGTAGCGTGAGGACTGGCGGGCGGTGTTGGTACGGTTGCCATAGCAGACGAAGTGCATGGCGGCGGTGGGGTGCATCTGGCGCGGGTAGTTGGCAGAGACGGGGCGGAGGCGGTAGGACACCTTTCCATTGTGGAAGGTCTGACCGGTCTCGCCGTCCGTGTAGTCTTCGACGGCGGTGATCTCCCAGTAGGCCGTATAGAATCCTGCAAAACGGAAGTTGCCATGGTTGTCGTCGCTGTTGGCCTCGGCATTGTCGGCGGCGGTCTCGGAATGGTAGATGCCCATGCAGACGTCTCCGACGGCCACCGATCCTATCTCCCCCTCTTCGAGATGGAGGAGGGCCGTGCCCGTGGCGTCGGCGGCAGGCGAGACGGAGCGGATGATGCCGCCACCTGGCGCCCGCCACTGGTTGCCCACCTGGACGGAGACCCGATTGAAGCGCAGCTCAGGCACCTCCAGGAAGCGCCGTAGCGTCAGCGAATCGAGCTCCGCCGAACCATCGGGACAGATGCGGGCGCCGTGGCCCGTGAGACCGTCGGCAAAGGTGCCATCCTCGGAGAAAACCACGATTCCCTTGTTGACAGCTCCGTTATTGAAGGTGATGCGGCCTTTCGCAGTGTCGTCCACATCTTTTCGAAGAAAGACATCGAGGAAACTCTGCCCAAAGGACAGCAGCGAGAGGAATGCGTCACCGATGCGGGTGGCCGTGTTAGCCGCCATCCGTCGTTCATCACGTATCGCCTCGTATTGCATTCGAAGCTGCTTGATTATATTGTCAATTCCAATCATTTCTTTTTTAAAGATTTCCTAACGTACGCTCTGTCGTCGTCTTTCCTTGTCCGAACAACGCATTCAGCGCATTACTCATCATTCCTTGATATGCTGCCCCGTAGAACCAAGCCTCTTTCTCATTTAGCCTATGGATGCTGTACATGTATTTGCGCGAGAACCAATCACGGGAAACGCGGTGCCCTCTGCCTTTTTTCCACTTTCCACAGCGCATGAATTGCAGGCCCTCGTCATCATCCTTGCCCGAGTTACCCCTTCGGTACCCGTTGCCAGTACCCGCAGCCACGTAAAGGCCATATTCGAGGAAGTGATGCGTGATCGTCGTCACTGGCCCAGGATGCATCAAGGCGCTCAAGGAGTCATGGAGCATCCCCGTATCATATACTGGCGGCGAGAAAGCCATCATCTTCTCCTGCCAGAACTTGACCATGTTGTCCGCCCAAGCACGCTCATACTGCTCCAAGTCATCACGAGTCATATTACTCAGTCCACTCTGCTGCGTCATAGCTAAGATCGATGGGCTCGTCGTTATATACCATGAAATACAGTCCCGTCATTCCACTCATGAACATCCTGGGCAGCTCTGTGGAATATACCCTGTCCACTTGCAGATACTCTAGAGCGTCTCCGTAGCGCATGCCGTCACGGTCATGGATCAGGCGGGCGTGCATCTGCCGAAAGATTCTCCTGCACAGGTCTAGTTTCATCTCTCTATCCACCATATCGTCATGATGGTAAGCCGCGACGATGAAGATGGTATAGACATCCTTACGGAAGTAGCCTACGCCATTGCCGTAGGTACTCTGCGTCGTGGTGTCATCGACGAGAATGTAGTTAGGTGCTTTCCTAAAATTGACCATCATGGTCTCAAGTCCAGCAAGACCACTGCAAGACCCGGCAAGGAATTGATTCTCCTTGGCAAGCCTATTGGTCTCTGCGAGCTCCATGAAATAACCCCTTGCGTTAAATAGATTCTCCTGTGCCATCTCTATTTCCTTTCCCGTATCTTCTCCAGTTCTTCCGCTTCCCTGGCCTTGGCCTCCAGTTCAGTCAAGGCCCGCCAGCATTCGAGGCGCAACACTTCCTTTTCCTTCGTGACGTCCCCATCCGTGAGCGCACGAAGTTGCACGTTATATAGTTCGATGAAATTCACAACCCCAGGATCCTCATCCGATTCCTGTGTTTTTCGGAAAAAGTGCGGGAACGAGTTCGCCATAACCCGTTTCACATGCCCATACCAGAGCATTGTCCCTACTCGTTCACCTGGGGTGAGCGTCATTTCCTCGACGACGCGTCCCTGGTCATCAAGTGCGTCACCATATCCAGCAGCCCGTCCATCAGCGTCACGGTACAGCCACATGGCCACATTGTCCAGCCATTCCATGTTCTGCGTCTCGACAAACTTCTGGTAATACTTTTCCGCATAGAGGTACTCCTCGAAGGATACCCCGTGCCTGATCAGCGGGTCAGCCGCATGGAGGCCACAGACAACATCCAACCTATTGTCCATGTCCTCCAATTGGCTGATATACTCCAACTGCCCGATGAAATCCTGTATTTCCCAGGTTTTGAGATAGACGATGCGTTCCTTTCCGTCCACCGTCGTCTGGCATTTCCATCCGAAGCGCGTCTTCCTCTCTACGGTCAGACCGCAGAACTCAACTAGCAGAATGGTCTTTACCACTGTCATATCCTCGTGGACGACGAGTAGGTCGAACACCCTGCGAAGCTGCTCCTGCGTCAGCTGACTCCAGGAGACAGGAACGGTGAAATTCACCGTTACCGTCCGTCTTGACTTATCCACCGAAGAAGTAGCCTGGTTTGTCCTTTGTGTTCTCGAAAATCTCATGATGATTCGCTTTGTAGTTCGAACTGTTCCGATACTGTCTGAATGTATCCGCATGCTCGTCGGCATCGAGGAGGCGCATCATTTTTCTGAACAAGCCGGTTCCCCGGACATCCTTCGAGACAGCGTATTTCTCCGTCAGCGCGACGACACACCGTTGCACGTCAGTATACACTTTTGGCATCGAAGCGTCCGCACGCCTAAATGCGTCGATGAGGGTCTCCATCTGCTCGTCTCCCATCGCCTCACGCAGCACGTCGTCCGTCCCCTCGATTGCACCCTGAAAAGCAGTCCAGTCCTGATAAGTGCGGTACGGTGTGGCAGAGAAAAAGAACGCATAGGCGTCATAAAGATAGGGGACATACCTTTTCGCTTGATCTGTTTTCCCCCAGTCCTCACTTCTAAGCAGGTTCACTGTCATGGACAGGGCCTTCATCCGCTCTGTTCTGAGCAAACCGTCCAGCGCATCGACGCGCTGCTTGCTTGCAGGACTCAGGTTGTCATTGCTGACAATCCCAAATCCCGTTGGCGTGAGCACGAGATCCAGTTGTCTGAGCACTGACAGGAACGCCGACAGACAGACGTATTTCTTGAAGAAAAGGACCAGCGGACTATCATTCTCCGCTGCATCCACCATCTTCTCTCCAGCCTCTCCGAGCAATGACTCCGTACTACAGACAAGCTGCTCCCCTATAGCCCCTTGCACGCTCAAATACACCTCCTCGTGAGAACTAGCCCCAACGGGTAGCGCACGCTCGAAATCCACCTTGTTAATCATCACCATCTTCGCTTCCTTTCTTGTTTGCTTGTCCACTCACCACCTCAGAATCCTTGTTCTCATCGAGTGTCGTGAGCTGGATCATTGGAACATCTACCGTGTATTTCTCAGACCATCCGTTGTAGTGTAGAATCACATGATACGGCTTGGCCATCACATCATGAAACGCCTTCTCCACGGCCTGTTTCAGGGTGAAGAGCTCACGTTTGTCACTTCCACTGTTGTTCATCTGGCTCTTGCCCGGTGTGGCTCCCACGAGGTTGGGGTGCACGCCGAATGCAAAGCACAGGGCATTTGCTGCTTCCTGCATATCATCGCTCCAGTTGCCACCCTCTTTCTTTGACCCATCAGTGATGGTTGACACTCTCACCATGCGGTTCTCCTTGCCGTTCGGGTCGATGTAATACCCGCTCACCAGGGCCTTGCCAGCATTTTCCACGCCGCAGACAAACTCGATGATGTCGCGTTTCTCCTTCTCCTTTCTCTCCTTTCGCTTGTCTGGATCCGAGATCATCTCATTGTCGCACACGTTGTCCCAGTAGTCCTCATGGACTTCTATCTGTATCCGTGGCGCCGATGTGTTCTTAATCATGAAACGTTTCGAGATTCCTATGAGGCGGTATATGTCAAGCCATGCATCCCTAAACACGCTCGTATAGTATGGCATGGGGTAATACTGTAGGCCAGGCGTAGGCATACGACTTAGGATGGCAAACTTTCTCTGACCAGTGGGAAAGCGGAACAATCCCGTCTCCGGGTCAGGCCGTAATCCCATACGTACCTCCAAATCACCCAACGGATCCCAGAAGTCCAGAAGTGGAATCACCTCTATCTTCTGCTCGTCAAAATGGCCTATCCTAAAATCGCCGAAGAACACATGTTCGATATTTCCAGACTTCGTCGAAGGCGCATACTCAAAGCGGCAGAAGGACGCATCCTTGTTCCTGACATTGACAATCTTCTTCCCATCCCTGCTCAGTATGACGCATGTCACAGAGAAGTAGTAGAACTTCATATCCGTACACTGTTCCAAGAAGCACTCGTGAAGGGAATTGCGGAGGCAGAAGTCAAGGATCTCACGATTATCAGTATCCTTGAAGTCCTCCCTATTGACAAAGCGGATCCCCTGTCCGTAGCAGGTCATGATGTTGTACGCCTGACACTGCGCTGTGACCATATTGTCAAGAAGCGTATCCTTCACTTTGTAAGGAAGCATATTGTCAACACCAAACGGCACATATTGATAAGGCACGCCATTGACCGTGATAGGAATGACGTTTACGCGTCCGCCGTCCTCGTCGAACACCTCCGATGTATTTGAGCCAAACTCTGTTGTAAGAGAGTTCGCAGCGTTCCCGATTCCAGACGGGACGAGACGCCACTTTTCTACGCGTCCCTCCTTACCTATTTTTGCTAGCTCTAACTCCTTGTCACTCATAGATATACTTTCATTCCGTTAATCTCGTAAATAAACACTTCCGGAACCAACCGTATCTGTCTGTTCACGGGGTTCACCAATCTCACATATCCACCTCTCCAGTACTGGTGATGAATGATCCATCCACGATACTCCACCCGGTTTCCGTCAGACCGGAAAGCCTTAATGTTGAGCGTCTGCCTGCGCTGATAGGCCGTATCCATCAAGCGTTGCATCTCGCTGAAATGAATTGGGTTAGGCCCTTTTGTTTCCATAATCAGTTGAATGTGTTGTCAAAAGTATTATCGAAAACCCTTCCCTCTCGCTCCATCTCTACTACATTGTGGTTCCGTTGAGCATACTGATAGCTGAACGTGAATCTGGTCAGCTCGTCGGGATCATTGCTCTGTTCACTCTTCGACTCGGTAATGACGACTTCCTTACCAACGTTTGGTTTCCCGTTAGAGAACGTTACGATACGGACGCATCCAGAGCGAAGAACCTCTCCGAACCAGTCGGCCATATCCTCCGTGAGGATGCCCGTGTCAGCCTTGAACGTGCGGGTCTCCGTGATGGCGTAGTTCCTGTTTATGCCCCTTATATAGGCACTTTCCCTCTTAAAGCTGGGAGCCTTCGTAGCGGTCCCCGTGCAGTATATAAGCTCATCCACGCCAAAGGAGTTGACAAAGAGCAGGACAGGTGCGCAGTCTGTGCGTCGTGAGTCCACCTCATACTCCTGGAATCGTCCGCCCGCCTTGACGGTGTACTCCATCAGCTCCGCTCCCTCCTTTGCGAAATGTGCTGGGCTGACCTCGATGGTAGTATATCGGCCATTACCTCCAACAGGATCCAGCTCGAAGGTTTTCTCCGTGCCATCATCATAGCGTGCCGTGACGGAAGCCTCTTCCGTCCCAGCGTAATGCAAGTATTCGAGTCTTCCCATCCCCGTTACTTTCACACCAAGGAGAAGCGAAAGGAAATGGTTTTTCGTAAAATCCTCGCAGCCTGTCGGTACGTCCGCTTCACAATAGACTACTTCGAAGGTCTGCTTCTGTGTGGTCAGCGAGGCCGATGCATCTCCTTCTGTCAGTGTCACCTCCACGGAGGCGACGAGGCTCTTCCGGGCGTAGGGAGTGAGAAGATCTCCGAGATCGGCTAGTTCCACCAACCCATCTACGGGGAAAAGCGTCTCTGAGAAAACTTCCGTCGCATCGACGGCAATCTTCACTCCTAGGCGGTCTCCTGTGCACCCGACCTCCAAGTCTGGGATATTACGTGAGAGATATCTTCCTGACAGCCCCTGTTTGATAGTAATGCTCATATATGTCTGAATATACGGCAAAGTTACAGAGAGAAGAACGGTTCATAAAATACGGCTTTGCCAACAGACAAAACGAAAAAGCCGCCGACGCTCACGCGCCAGCGGCTCAGAATTCACTAACTTCTTATTATTGAAGCATTCTATATTTTATCAAAGAACGGCCACCGTCTCCAGCTTCTCGGCGATCCTTCTGATTCCATTCACAATCTGTGCTTTTCGCTCATCGCTCGGCCTGCGCACACCAATAGCATACTGTCTCATTACAGCTGCGCTGATACCAATCTCTCTCGAGACTCCTGCTATGTTGATAAAGTCATAGAAGTTGAAGAGCGATGGCAAGTCAAAAGCATACTCCACTTCCAAATTCGGCACTTCCTTTCCATCTTCCATAAGATCCATCTTGACTTCCTCCCATCCCTTAAGCATATCCATCATGGCAGACTTGGCACTAGCACCATAACCAAGGGAAGACGCTTTCACACAATCTACCCTCATGTAGCAGGAATAGTTTTTTTCTCCGACCTGTCTTTGTACACTTGCAATTACCTTCATATTTCACTTTTTTATAAAAGTTCAAAAATTCCCGTTCCCATTCCAAAAGTAGGAGCCGTCCGCCTCTTAACGGACGGCCCTAGCTTATTTCAGTAGATCTTCAAGAATCCTCTTTGCAGTAAGGCTCTTGATTTCCTTGCTTCCGTGCCTTGGAACTGCAACTTGAGCCCCCGTTTTCGGATTGACCCAGATGTCGTGTGAGGCACCATGTCGTTTCAAAAGGCATCCAGCCTTTCTCAACTGTCTAATGAATTCAGAATGTTTCATGAAATTAGTGAACTCTTGTCGTTTGACGGTGCAAAGGTAACAAAAAAGTTAGCACCAACAAAATTATAAGCTAACAAAAATGATAACACGAGGCTTTTTTAACATTTCGCCAAGTGTTAAGATAAGAAATGCACCAAAAGCGGCCTTGCTACGCCGTTTTCCGCACTATCTGTTTTGTCCTTCCTGCCCGGTAGTCAAGGCACTTATGCTAGGCAACCGGGCGTTTTTCGCGACTTTCAACCCTCTGAAAGTCGCGAAGGGGAGCAGCGCAAAGCGCTTTTGCAACCTTTTTCCATGCTCACGAACCGCAAATCGCACGTTTCCAAGATATTAGCGATTTGTGGTTCGGGGTCTCCGTCACACGCTGCCTGTGCAGCCCCCACCGCCCTACGCCCCGCCCGCAACTGCCTTCCCTCGCTGGTGCGGAATATGTCAAGAGGTTTCCGATATTTGCAACCCCTAAACTGTCCTTTGGCAATTCCTCATTCTCGGTATGTGCGACCGTCGAGTCATCGTCGGTTGCCCATACTATGGACCATATGACCCAACCTATCTGCCCACGGCGGGGTGGCCGTGGAAGTTTGTCGTAAACGGTCTCCTCGCTGCGGGTGCTTATCCTTTGGTATGTGCGACCGTTGAGTCATCATCGGTCGCACATACCATGAACTATACCACCCATCCTGTCTGCCCATGGCGGAGTGGCCGTTGAAGCTTGCCGCAGATGGCCTCTCCGCCGCGGGTGTTTAAACCTCGCCATGATCCATGTGCTCTACAAGCTCTCTCATCATTCTCTCGGTTCTTAACGATTGGAAATGTAACGAGGGTTTTTGGAATCCGATAGTCGCTCCAAGAAAAAAGGCGAATGACAGCATACAGAGAAGGGGCATCCGGAACCCGGACACCCCGCATATATAGATGGAGCCCTTGCGGGCTACCTAGAATAGTCGTTGCTGCTCGTTGACCTGCCACCGATGACGGGGAACCTCTCTACACCGATGCATAAGGTGTCAAAAGCGTCGGAACCATCCGTACGGCTCTCCAGCTTATCCTCTTCCGTCTCAGCCAGCTTTTCACCCGATTTGTCCTTCTTACCGTTTCTTACGCCTGCTGACGTGATGGAGATAAGAAGGTCGGGGTTGTTATCCCTGTTTATCAGTACCATGTGTTTTGCACGTCCACGTAGCATGCGGTTGATGAGCGCATTCTTCAGCACATGATCCATCGGTTTCCCGATGTATTTATCCCTGACGCTCCACTGCTTGCGCTTGAGCGACGTGATGATTAGCCGATAGAAAGCCTCGCTATGCGTACCGTAGGAATTACCGACAAACGTCGCGTCGTAATAGAATATTACCTGTCTGTGCCGATGATACCTATAGTAATCGTTGAAATCATCGAGCAGTTCAGGGATCTTCCGCTCGTATTTGACGAAAAACGATTTGAGGATGCGAAGTTTCCCGTCCTTTCCCACCTGGCCAACCACCAAACAGTTGATGAGAGAATTGGCATCGGATGCCAGGATAAGCGGAAGGGTAGGATCGAGATCCGAATCCTGCCGACAATCATCCGAGACACCGCCCTGATTGAGCGCATCAAGGCACAATACGGATTCATTTGGTGCAGTGTAGAGGTTGACATCCTCCCGCAATCCGCCATAAAACCCGTCTGCACTGATCGCGATCCGCTTGCACATTATCGATGTGGCAAAGGTAAGTGGAGGTAGGTCTCGTTTGGCGCGACGGACAAACTCCTCGCCCAGCAGAGCGAGGTTCTGAATACTCGAATATTCCTTATACAGAAGACATTTCGACCTTAGAAACGACAGTTGGCGGTCGATGCGCATGATTTTTCGCTGTATGGCATCCATGTCCGTAGTCATAGTAGCCATACGCCGCACCGCCTTCCACCTCGCATACACCAGCCCCTCAATGGCCTCCACCAGTTCCCCGTCCATGTCATCCTTGTACCCAAGGAACCACGAGCCTTTCTTCGTGACGGGCATATCGGATGTAATGGTCATTCCATGATGCAATGGGAACTCGCGGAAATACTGCTCGTTACCTCGGTTCGCCTGGAAAGTCTCATCTTTGAGCTGTTCGAAGTTGATGAACTTCGCCTCGTCAATGATGAGATAGTCAAGCGACATGGAATTAGACGTTCCGGACCTGTCCTGGGATATGATATTGCACACAGATCCATTGTAGAACGATATGGTATTCTCCCAGTTGGCAGGCGTAAAGATTGGCGTTTTCCAATGGAGGGCTTTCCACGGTCTCTTTCCAACGACATAGTGGAGATCCCTCTTGAATCCCCACCGCTCCAGGTGGATGAGCATGGATGGTAGGATGTTCGTCAGGCACCGCTTAACCGATGGCGACACGAAGCCCCCCATACTACCAGGCATCCCCTGAAAGCAGAACTGCATCCGTCCTGCTTGTATCGCCCCTTTTCCCACGCCACGCCCTGCGACGATCACCTCGTCGCGGGTGTTCATGAGCAGGGAATACATCTGCGGGTCATTGAAGTACTGTCTATTCTCCTGCTCCGTCATCCGTCACCTCCTGGTATTCCGCATCCTCAATATCCCGTCCGTATTTTTTCTCCAATTTACGGATCTTATCACGAAGACCGACGACCTTGGCAATTCCAATAACCGTCGGATCATCGGTCGGAATGAAGTTTTGCGGTACAATTTTATCGAACTCCAGCTCTGGTTCATCATCCTTGTCCGTCCGGTTGTTGAGAATTCTCGCTTTCTCGATGCTGGCTACAGCACGCATGTCCCCCTTGCTCCTGGCAATCCTTAGGTCGTGTTCCAAATCCTGATTAATCTTCCATCGCATAAACTCCTTGGAAGCTTGCTGGAGGCTTCCAAGGAGAATCTGTGTGATATGAAGGTCGTCATAGGCCTGCGACCGTCCAATTCCAAACATCCTCACAGCATATTCCACGAGATCCTTGGAGGATTTCGTAGGGAACTGCAGCCAGTATGCGTACATACCGCGAAGCCGTTTCAACCGTTCACGTACGGCCACGGCGACACGTTGCTCCGCAAGCTCGTTGTCATCCATAACAACGAGTTTTGAGTATTGGTCTATGTTGATTGGAACACTCATGACTCTATCATGCCTTGGATAGTCAACGCGAAGTCACATACCTTCTGTATGGCGAATGGCGAGCCCGCTGCTGCCGCATCGAGCAGAGTCCTTCTTACCTGGTGGAGCGTCGTAACGGCCCCTCTCCTATAAACTTCATAAGCCTGTGTGCCGTTAGACCTGACTTCGTCCTCAAACCCCTTCTGGTCATACCCCAAAAGGACGCCAATCTCCGAGGGAGACATCAGATCCATCGCCAGCTCTTCTATCCGCTTTAGCTCTTCTATCGAAAAATCCATCCAGTTTAATCGATCTATGTGTTATGATGTTGTCCAGGCCGTCAAAAACTTGTTGGAAAGCCTTCTCCGACACTGTCACCATTGTACGCTCCGCCCGGTCTCCGTATGTCTGGTTTTGCGACGATATGACCGTAACCTTCCATTGCTCGTTCTTTACCAAGACCACCTTTGAGTGGTTCTGGGCGAGAAAGACATGGTCAAAGCATCCCTGCATCAAGCGATACAGCGTCATGGTCTTCCTCGATGCTTTCATATCGGCCACCAGCATTGCGCTCCCTACATCGCCTTTCTTTCTCAGATTAAGGAATCCAGAAAGGAATGCGTCGCTGGTAGAAAAGGTGCTCACCCAGACATCAGCCTTCCCGGTCTGTTGGAGAATCCACCCCAACAGACCGAGCGTATGCAGTCCTGTGCCGAGGTAGTACTGCGTCGGCGCGATCCTCAATGGGCGGAGTAGCGTGTCAATATTCCTCCCCCTTGCCATCGGCATCGTTGGTAGTGGCCTCCTCTGCAGGCTTGGAGATCATAACGCCCGCGGCAGCAAGCTTGCTAAGCAGGTCGTTTCCTATTGGCTGATGATTCTCGTTGAGGATCCGTACGCGTTCCTCCACCAGTTTTCGCAGTCCCTCGTAATCCTCGAATGCTTTGCCCTGACCAGTCTCTTCCGCTGCCAACTTCATGTTGAGCAGTTTCTCAAGATTCTTGCTGATATAGGAGCGAGCGTTGGTAATGCTCTTCGCCAACTTCATCGGGTCTGACACTTCCTCTCCCTGCTCCTCGTCATTCTGTGCGACGTACTCGTCGTAGCGCGCAAACTCAGCCTTGTACTTATACCAAGTATCCTTCAAGGCATTGAGCGACTCAGCGAGGTCACATGGCTGTGTGATGGCAAGGCATCTGTTATACAGCTCCTTGATCTTCTTCCATCGCTCCGCGTTCTCCGCCCAGATGGCCTGTATGTCCTGAGGTAATCCGTCATGGTCCGGACGTCTTCCGTTACGTCCTGGAAGTATGTCTTCAGCCGCCTCGGCTATCACATCGCCATTGACAGGCTTTGTCGGAACGACCTCTTTCAGCTCACCGAGAAGTTCTGTCGCCTCTTTCATCACGTCCTGACAAGTCTGTCCACGCTTCCGCATCGGAAGGAATTTACGCAGCTCATATTCCACTGTCTTCACGAAGCGTTGAGGACATGTAGAGACGGTTTGGAACAACTGCCTGTTCCTGTTGAGCTGCAGCAGCATCAGCGCACCTTCCATGATATCCGCATCATCGGTATGTTCAGGCATGGCAAGCCACGCCTCGATGCGTTCCGTCAGTTGGTTGTCAATTTTCATTATTTAAATAATTTAGAAGAGGCGGCATCATTAGACAATGACAACCGCCTCCAGGTGTTTTACAATTAGCCAAAGAAGAGACTATTTGTCAGTTTGGACATTTCACCGTTCTTACTCCTTCTTACCAGCCGAGCTCGCCGTGACCAGCTTGCCAGTCGCGCCATCGATGTCGCCGTCCTGTGTGTGAATCTTACCCGTATAGAACGGGGCGGGATGAAGATCTGTCACCACAGCCTCCACCGCCGTGGTGTTGGCATCGGTGGCCGTCTTGCCAGTGTCCTGCTTCAAGGACAACTCCGGTGAGAAGTCCTCTGATCCGATGATACGCGCCTTGCCGTTACGTTGGAAGAACAGATAGATCATCTCGTCATTGTTCATCTGGTCGATGTATCCCGTGGCCTCTTCCTCCGTGCCTGGAATGCCGAATGTCAGTGTGTTCTTGAACGTCTTACAGCCGTCGGTACCCTGGTTCTCTACCTGCAGCTGTCCATCATCCTTGACGATACCTACCTTGGTGAAGTACTTGTCGGCAGCGAGCAAATAGTCCCCCTTGGCTACGGCAGCCTCTTTCAATGAAGCTGGTGCGTCGGGCACGGAAGGGTAGGTTACTATGTCACGCTTGGAGACGCTATACACATAATCACGAATACCCGGCAGTTTCTTCTGTCCCGGGCACTTCTCCAAATCTTCATAGATGGAGGCATTTTTCGTGCATTTTGCCATAATTGTTATCTATATTATTGGCGGGAGTGTCCTGGGAAACCGAACACCCCCTACTTGACTACATTGTTTTTTTCATCGCTACGGCGAACACCTCCGGCGACACACTCTCGAACTGCGTGCCGAAGAAAAGGTTGCCAATGAAATCTACGTCGTAGTGGTTATCAAGCGAGCGCTCTACGGTATAGTTCTCATCGGCTGTCTTCTGGTTATACAGCAGCAGAATATTGTTCTTCGGCGTGAGGAGCATGAAGTCCATCGGCACACAAGACAGCGGTACCAGCTCCACGTTCTCGGCACCCTCCAGGACCCGCTTGTCGTAGCTCTGGTTATAGGGGAGCGCACCGTGGCGCGTCTGATACGCCTCTGTATAGAAGTGGTACAGCCTGCTGTTGATGAACATCTTCAAATCCTGATTGCGAAGCACATCGCTGATATTCTCGCCCCAGTAGAAATCCTTCAATGCGTCCTCCGCATTCTCCTTGGTGAGAGATTCGTTGAAATAGTAGAGGTTCCCAATGGACTCGGAGATATACACTTTCTTGTTCTCATTGGTGCCAGCAATATCGTTGTCGATGATCGTCTTAAAACCATTGAAGAATGACGCCGTCTTATCAAAGACAGTGCCGTCATGTTTGGCCGTGAACGCATTCATATACAGACGCTCGCCGAGCTTCTTAAGAATGTACGCACAGACCTGTACGACATACGGGACGTTTCTCAGTCCATCACCTTTAGTGATGTCGCTACCCCAGATTGACTGATAGATAGCGTTGGGGTCAATGGTCTCCACGCAGTTGCCGAAGAACGTCTCAAGCACTCGACCGTCGAAATTGACATCCGCATTGTGCTTCTTGTCCTTTTTGTAGTTTCCGATCTCGAATGTGCCGCTCATCTCTGTCACCGTCTCACGGTAGCGGATACCCGTTCGTACCGAGCAGTGCTGGAGCAGCTTGTCCATGGCAAGCATGGGCTGCACGATCAGTTCCTTTCGATAGGTCTGATACGTCTTGGAGAGTTCCGCTGGGGTAAAGGTCACATCGCCTACTTTCAGTTTCGTATCTGCCATTTTTAAATGCCTTTTACAGAATCAGCAATGGCCCGTGCAGTCAAGGCTGGCTGCTGGTCTGCTGGATTCCCGTTAGTACCATCCTTCGGGGAAGTGCTTCCCTGAAGGTTCTTAATCTGCTCGTCCTTCTCATCGAGTTCCTTGCGGGCTTTCGCCAGCTCGTCCTTCACTGTAGCCAGTTCCTTGGCTACTCCCGTAGCCTGCTGCGTGGCCTGTCCAGCTTGCTCCGCCTCCTCCTTGCTTCCCACAGAGGTCTCTGCGAGGGCCTCGTCGAGTTTCTGAGCCTGCTCCGCGCTAAGCGTGAGATTGCCATCGTCTGAGATTGTGATCCCAGAGACGCCAACCGCATTCTCAATGCGAGAAAGTGCTGCTTTACTCATTTCTTTTTTCTTGTTATTGACGTCCGTTAGGTGGAGCAGGTTCTTGACACCCTGCAGCGTCTTTTGCAGAAATGTCTGAGTTGGATTGCCATTGCCATCAGCCACGAGACTCATTGAAGAGGAGTCTTTGCTCTGATCAGGCAACGGCGGTATGCCTGCCTCCTCATATATATTATTGTTGATGCTGAAAAGATTGACAAACTGATTCGCATTTCGAACAGAGGCCTTCTCGTCCTCCTCGTCTTCTCGCAGTGAATCCACGAGACCAAAGTCAACGGCTTGCTGCGCTGTGAGCCAATTGCCCTTCTTCATCTGCTCGGCGCATTCCTCCTTAGTCTTTCCAGATTTATCTGCGTACATTTGCGCCAGTGCGTCGTCAAAGGTGTTCAGGTCATTCCGCTGCTTGGTCACGGTCTTGATGTATTCATCCAGCTGCTCCTTGTTCTGCTGGTCGTACTTAAGGATGAGCATCGATGTGTTGTGGATGAGGAAGAAGCTTCCCTTAACAATGTCGATGGTCTTGCATCCCAGCATTGCTATGGTGGAAATGCTCGCGTTCATTCCGAACGCATGCGCATGTACCTTGCCATGATCCTTGAACAGCTGGTTCATCTCCAGTCCATCTTTGACATATCCTCCCAATGAGCAGAACGCCACATGCACGTCTTTTCCGCGATTCAAGTTGAGCAGATACCGCAAATAGCCGGTGGACAGGCAGTCCCATCCTCCGATCATTCCTGATATGACTATATCGTATTGCATTTTGGTTGGGTTTGATTTCGAAAGCAAAGGTAATATATTTCTATTATCGCCAAAAACACCCTCTAAGGGACCATTTGCGGTACTGCATACGGCGTACTCCACGTGATCGTCACCTCATTCCATTGGTTTTCCGACGGTTTATCTGGGTAGTTTATTTGTATACTGAAAACCGGGAATGGTCGTTTGTTTGTCCCTACAAGAAAGGATTGACCGTCCAGCGCCCTCAGTCTGTAAGCGTATTTCTTCCCGCTGTCAAGTTCCTGACAAGTAAAAAACTTGACAGTTGCCGTATATATGGACTCCTTGCTATCTAGTTTCTCGCTGACGACCAATGACGGATGTGGTCTGGTCGTCACCTTTTCCCAGATAATATCTTTAGGGATTCTTACTATAGACGGAGCCACTTTCACTAGCTTCTTCAAGTTGGCGCACTCTGTACGCTCAACCGAAATTATTAATTTTGTCGAACTTGCTGTCATTTCTATACCTTACCCACCATTCGCACCGGAACAAAAACGCCCTCATGGTGGAAATGATTTCAAAAAAAAACTCACTTTTCTTATGCTATCCCCTTAGAACGTCTGCGAAGATCGACCCCATTCTTCAAATACGAGTTTCGCATACGCTGGAAGCGCATCTTCAGGGTGTAGTCATACTCAGTGTCTATCCCATTGTTCTCACACCACGCCCTGATACATTTGAGAAGGGTGCATCCACAGCGTGACATTTCGTTGAGCTCTAGCCACATTTGCATCTTGAACGTGTCCTCGATCACTTCTGTCAGTGCAGCGCACGCCGTTTTCGACATATAATTCCAGCATATTGTCTTGCGTTGCTTCGTCTCGGGTATTGAGACGGCTACGCAACCTTCACCCGGCTTCATCGGTACATAGTCCTTACCTTTCGGATTCAGCGCCACGAATCGCCTGATGCAGGCGTTCTCCGCCGATCGGGCGGGGAATGTGACAGGATCTCCGAAATGGTAAGTAAGCCATTGCGCGAGAAAGGGTTTCACCTCCATGTAAAAGACCATCTTGCTCATCTCTTTTCAGATATTTTTCCTACAAAGGTAGGAAAAATATCTCGTGTTTCCAAATTTATACGTAAAAACAGAACACTTTCTTTTCGCTTTTTTCACCTCATTCTTCTTTTTTGGGGGTACGCCTTTCTTCTTGGTCTGATTTCGTCAGAAAAGTTTGCAACCGCGAAAATCTTGTTACCACATCTGTAATGTGTTGATTTTCAATGGTTACAATCTTCGTCGTGTTCTGTTGCAAGTTTGTTGTCTACGCCCATTTTTTGCAACTGGCAAGCCTGGACGAGGCTTGGTAACAATCTATTTCATTTTTGCAACCACTTGTTACCCAAGTTTGTTACTTTTGCAACCGCAACCAATCTTCTTATATTCAATGGTTTAACTTCTTTTTTAAACATCGGTTACAAAGTTGCAAAGTTTTGGAACGAAAAAGATAGAGGGGTGGTGGGGAGAGCGAAAACGGCGATTGTTCTATTTCGGAACACTTTTGCAGGTGGCCACCAAACGAAACGGTGGTCCTGCTCACGCAGAACCACCGTTTCGAAAAAAAACAGAACTATGAAATCTTAGAACGGTGCGTCAGAATCTTCGAACAACGACTGCTCCTTTGGTGTGTCGGGCGCTATATCCATCTCGTTGACGGGCTTGCTTCTGACGTATATCATATCCTTAACCACCTTTTTTCCTGGTGCGACCTCCACCTTGCGCTGGATGCGGCCCGATGAATTAAGTAGATCCTTGGGATTCATCTCCTCAATCCAGGGGCAGAACTCACAGAAGGCCTTCATCTTCTTGGTGAAGCTCTGCATCGTGATCCTGTTGACGTTGGCATATCTCGCATAGTCTGAGAAGACGACATCACGTTCCAGATACTCATCAAGGTGTTCCCCTTCCATCGAGAAGTACCCATTGGCCCAATCCTCGAAGTTTGTCCCCATGTCGGCCTTATACTTCCGTCGGATGATATTCTCCATGGGGGGTTGTGGTTTCACGCCACTGTCCATCACGGACAGATAAAACTGGCAGCATTGCAGCCAGAAGTTGAGGTCTGCATTCCACTCCTCCTCCGTGTAGTCATAGGCGTAGAGTGTCTTTCCGAAATCATCGCGTATCGATCGGTTGTCGTAGTAATCATTCTCCTCCGTCTTTTGGTGATACCAGTCAGAGAAGACCATGTACAATGATCTCGCCTCCGAAGACGGATCAAAGTCTGTAGGAACGTAGTTCGTCGTAAAAGCCAGTTTCGGACTGTCGTCAAAGCCGATCGTGAACGAATGGTTGTTCTTCGGGTTTACCGTCATGTCGGACGTGATGTTATCATAAAATAGCCCGAGGTTAAGATATCTGTCGCAGTCGTCCACGAGGAGAAGATCCGTGTCCTGTGTCACCTGGTCAAAGACGTGCGGATTATCCATCAGCTTAGGATTGCGTCCAGAGAGCTTGACAGTTTTCATCATGAACGACAGAACCCGGAAGAAGAAGCTCTTGCCACTACGTCCGTTGCACTCGTCGTTCTCTCCGATCTTGTTATCCATGGCCATAGGTGCCCATGCTCTGACAAAATCTTTGTAGCGATGGAGCATGTAGCCAAACGTGAATATCTTGTTGATGAGATTCTGCTTCTGTTCCCATATCTCCAAGTCACTGAGACCTTCTCCCGCTATGTCGAATGGGTGCGCCTCCAGGTATGCCTGTCTTTCCTCTTCTGGCCGCTCGTTGAAATTTGTCTCCGTTTCCTTTCGCCAAAACAAACGGCTTGTATTAATTAGGTAGCCAAAGAAATGACTATCCACGTTATGTATGTCTATATCGTAATACGGCTTTCGTCCTTCCTCTTTAACCTCCTTGATCTTAAACATTGGGTCCATTTTCTTGAATTGATGTCCGATCACATTCTCCTTCCAGACGAAGTTGCTAAAGTGGTCGGAGTTTCGATCCCTGACCTTGAATCCATCGTCCCCGATCGCTACGGGCTTATGTACTTCCACGGTAGCGTTCGGGAAAAAAAAGAACTGTGATGTAGGTGTGAACGAAGTGAAGTCGAGTGTCACGCGGTCGAGGCTTTCCAGCGATGCTGGGAAAAGCTTGGAAGTTCCGAGAACGAGATTGACCACGGCCACCTCCTCATGCCTGTCCGTCACCCACGTCCTCACGAACTCTCTGATGTCTGTGACCTTGATTTGCTCCACGATGTTGCCATCGATATGAATAAATCGTGAGGTGTCAGAATTCTCGTCGCGCAGGATGAAATACCCGTTTAGCGTTAGGAAATTATAGAGATAGGCCGTATTGATCTCATACTTTGCCTTTCCCTTGTCTGTATAAAACACCTCCCAGAACCTGGCCGGGTATGCCAGATTCATCAGGTCCTTGAAATTTCTTTTTTCTGAACGGATCTCCATCCAGTCCCGCAAGTCCTTGCGGGATTTGCCCCTATTGTCGTGATACGTCTGCAGCCATTTAGGTAGCCAAATTGTTCGGATATCAATATATGTAAGGGCGAGCTCCCTGCCCTTGCGGATTCCCGTCTCGTCAATGTCCGGTATGTTGTATAACACCTCGACGTATGTCATAATCTCTCTGTATTCCTCCGCGGAAAGTCGGTACGTCTCGGAATTGAACCAAAGCGGATGGAAGCCCATTGACCGGCAACACAACGAATCTCGCTCTCCCGAGCAGATAAATGCCTCGGGAAGCTTCTTGGTTCGATAAGGTTTGCAATCGTCGTGACAGCTATTCCACGCCCTTTCCTCTTCCTCGTTATATTGGCGATACGCCTCTTTCGGCTCAGAAAGTCCGTTGATGTAACGCTGTGGCTTTTTCCCAGCTGGCGTGTAAGAGAATCTAAACCCTTTATCACAATTAAGCGGCTCGTACACCTTGTAAAACTTTTCCTCCTCACCCTCACCGTTGGCTGGTTTTACAAGGCACTCGCGCATGAAGATAGGGTAGTGAGAATTGGAAGATTTAACCAAAACCTCTCGGTTCTTAACGGTCGTGATCCATTTCACAGAGTGCCAATGGAGGGCATCCGCATCTTCCTGTGTCACCCTAGGTCCAAGGATGCGCAGCTCATCCTCGGTAAACGCATCGTTGAGCTCGAACGAGCGAGTCCCATCGGGCTCGTCCTGTCTGGCAGCTCTTTTCCTGATGTCCGGCTTGTTAACAGAGTGGTTCAGCTCGTCTGTTACGCCGAATTTAGCGGCCAGTTGGAGCAGGGCTTCGTTGAACTGATTCTGCCGCATCCCCTTGTAGTTCATATAGATGCTGATGGCATTCTCTCCGCGGCCTTCGCCTCCGAAGTCCGTTACTTGCCAGATACGGCCATATTTTTGCGAATCATACTGTCGAATGCTCGCGGACGGGGTTCGCTCGTCACGAATAGAGAAGTGCTTTTTCGCATTAACACAATCCTTCGCCTGCGGGTAACAGTCCAGGATGATGTCCAATCCACCGTGCGTCGCGTTGAGAATGTCTTCAGCTTTAATCATGATCTGTTTTTGATGCAAAAATAGGAATTGAAAATTTACAGGGGAAATACATAGATTATTCTGAGTAATCCGTCAGGTCCAGTCTTGGTGATCTCCTAGCCAATACCCCATCCACCAACACGCCATCGTCTTCACCGAACAGTGTCTCTATCGATATGTCCGACACCGACACTTTCCATACTTCTGACGGCCAAAATGCTGATAATGGCAACGTATATGCATGGCCATGACCATCGTATAGTACCAAGTTGCCATTATCGGCATTTTGGCAACACAGAAACCAGTGAACTCTGCCACCTTTTCCTAATCTGACATTCAGTTTCTCCAGACCCAGCTTGTCAATCTGGATTTCCATCTCTCTAACTTTCATACTATTCTTTTTTAGAAGATTGGCACGGTGCGGATGACATGTACTGGACGTAGATTCCTAACTGCACGCACCATTTACCGTTAATACAATTCCTCCCCTCGGGACAATTCGCACAATGATGGCTCATAGAACCACACCCTTCGTTCTGACAACCCGGATGATGTCTCGGCAACTCTTCACCCCCAGCTTCTTTTTCGCACGGAGCAACTGAGTCTTGATAGTGCTCTTACTCTTGCCCAGTTGCTCTGCAATGTCATCAAGGCTGTGGCCATTGAGATAGAGCTTCGTGACCGTCCGTTCTCCATTTGACAAGTTCACCAGTGTTTTGGGCTTACAGATCACGCGCTCATCCTCGCATATCCCTCTAAGCGGGCATCTTACCTCCTCAAAGTGCAGAAGATCATGCTCGACATCATCGGATAGAAGGTCTTCTTCGCCGAAGTTGCATCTGACAAACCTGTCAACCATCTTGGTTACATTTTTTCGGTAGATGGTGGCCAGTCTCGCATAGCATTCTGGGAATCTGTCATGAATGAGGGCTGTCATCGGTTCTACGATGTCCTTCGTGAACTTGGTCAATCGCTTTTCTTCCTTCCCGGCAATTCGATACATGACCCGTCCGTCAGCGGTAACTCTAAATTCTACTTTTTCCATAGCTCGCCTTCTATTATTTCGCTAATTATAATGATTTCTGGTCGATGAAATTCCGAACGCCCTGCCAATCTATTGATGAGAGTGCTATACCCGAGATCACAATTCGCCACGAGGAATTGAAGAAAATTGCCCTTGTCTTTCTTAGACAACGACTTGTAGTAGTCCCGTATGGCTACAGGCGTCAGTTCCTTAAAAAAATCTTTGCTCATGTCGTTGTTTATTGCTAATTTTGCTGCAAAGATAAAAACAAAATTCATCTTATCCAACTTTGAGTGGAATTATTTTCCTACAAAAGGAGGATTTTAACAATTAGCTGATCGGTATGACTTACGACTTCACAATTATCAATTACGTTCGTTTGAAGGAACTTATCCAGCAGGCAGGGCTGTCTGACAGGGAGTTTTGCAAGCAATTATGGGGCGATGATACGCACACCACCATTCAGTATTTTATCGACAAACCTAATATAAGGGTTAATAGTCTTGTTCGAATTGCCGAAATACTCCATTGTCCGATGGATAAAATCTTTCAAAAGTCGGACACTAATGGGACAGTTCCAGCAATAGAGGGTGATAAAAACATTGTTAACAGCAACAACATCCGGATTGAGATTAATAGTTTAAAAGCTGAGAATCAAGCCCTCAAAATGGTGATAGATGAGAAGAATGAGCGTATTGCGGAGCTTAAAAAGCTTGCAGAACAGCTTGAAAGGCATCTGAATTATGTGTTAGCTCAGGACGAAAGAAAAGTTTGAAGGAATACTTTTTGTATAAACCACAAAAATCAATGTCTTGACATACTGTTCCTGCCTCCGCAACTAAAAGTAAGTAAACGCCTTGATTTTCAAGGCGTTTATTTTTTTTAGGTAGTCGTTGCTCGGACAAGAATGGAACGGCAAGTTGTGTCGGAAGAAATACATGCGTGCTGGTTTTGTCAATATTTCAGCAGGGGTGGTACGTTGCAGTATTCCCGTTTGAACCACAATTCGAAGACGGGGTCAACCATCTTGAAAACATCGCCCGACTTCTCGATGAAGTCTCTTTCTACAAGAGTCTTTTTGTTTTTGGTGATGGTGCGTGGCGCGCCAAGCTCGTATTTTGCTACTACCGTCTGGGCATTGAAATGAGTTTCTCCCATGCAGACGGCACGCAAAAATGCTATCTGGGAGGCTGGCATGCTGTCTATATCGGTGATGAACATGTCGGCATTGGTGTCCAAGAGCTTGGTGAGTTGTGACTGGTAGATTTCTTCTGTGACTTTTGTTGCCGTGCGAGTCCAAATAAGAAAGCAGAATTGCTGCATGTACCAGGAGTGGCATTGCACGGTGTTGCAGATTTTTTCTATTATGTCGTCGCTGATAGACTTACCGTAATTGTAGAAGCTGTCGTGGATAAAGGGCTTCCAGTATTCTTTGGCAATCTTCTTCAATGTCATCATTTGTCCAAAACGATAGAATGGATTTTTCGAGTTGCCGAATATGTCCATCATCATGTGGCGTTTGCTTCCATAGAGACAGTACGTCGTGCTGTGTTGTCCCTGCCAGACCGAACGCATGGTTCCCTCCAGTCGCTTCCAGTCGGGCAGGTTTGCCAATTGCTGGAACTCGTCAATGCAGACAATGACATGGATGCCTTTTGCCTTGGCTATTTTTTCAGGAAGATTGAGTATCTCCTCGGCGCTTTCCTTCAAAGGCTTGAAACTTAGGTTTACTTCTACGGCGTTCACTGGGTCGCTGCTGATGGTAAGACTTGGTGATATGGTCTGGATGAATTTCACGATGTCGGCCCATCTTTTCTCCATTGTGGAAGAGACACCCTGGAGGACAGCGCTTGCAAACTTGTTGTAGAATTCTTCCTCTGAGAAAATCTTGAAGGCATCCAAGTAGCAGACTCTCACGTCTTTCTGTTCTTGTTTCAGCTCTTCCATGGCAGCTTTGACAAGGGAGGATTTCCCCCATCGTCTTGGAGAAATCAGCATCACATTGATGCCTCCTCCAAGGAAAGTCTTGAGGTCTCTTCTGTCTTCGATCCTATCAATGAAATACTCGTTTTCGGCGATAGAACCATATTCGAATGGTATCTTGTTCATAATGCTTTATGTTTGGCTCTCTGCAAAGATACAAAATTATACCCAAAGGTATTATACCTAATGGTATAATTTTGAAAACTTTTTGTTTTTTTGTCCCCATCCCTCTTTTTGAGCGTTAACGGCAATGGAGTTGGACGGTTGAATTCACGTGGAATTATCAGTTTACATTTTCTACGACAAAAGAAAATCAAACCTATCTGCTATGCTGAATGGTAATCTATATTTTACAATTATTCCTTACGAAACCGAAGAAGGGGTTTATCCATCCATAGATAAAATCTTCAATAGAGATAGATAGCAGAAATACGTTTTTTCGCTTTACAAGGAGGTGATTATAATAGTACGAACGTAAAAAGACACACACCGAAGTAATATCTTTGCAGCCGAAACGTTATCTATATAAATGTAATACACGAATATGGCACTGAACCAAACCAACAAAGCTCGTGTGGATTGTGCGGAGACCTGTGCTGCTATCGCGTTAAAGATATTATATTCAATTAGTTGTTAACAATAACGGAGAAGATATAATGAGACTTACAAAAGAAAAACTTATTGCACTTTGGAAAAATAGAGAGCAGATTTTTAATAATCCAATTAATGCAAGTATCATAAAACGATACAAAGAAGTTGCATCTCTGTTTAAGGAAATTGCAGATTGTAATATTTCATTTGACGAAGAAGCTAAGGTCTATACCTTAAATGGGACAGAAATCATACTGAAGGATGGAACTTATCCTTCTGTAGACAGCTATTTCTCTTGCAAAGAAGATAAAATGACTGCAAATTATGCTTTCGGTGGTATAGAAATTATGTGTGAACGTTTTCCAGATCAATTCACAGATTTAATTACCAAGATAGGATGTCTTCTTGGTGGATTTACCATGGACGATAAACATATAATGAAGGACGAATATCGTATTATTTCTAATAGTTCGACTGGTTTGAGTGATAATAAATCGTTAACCAGTACAGGGCAGATACGTCATCCATCGTCTCATTTTGCTGACAACAATTATTTCTTTAATGTGATAAACACTATAAAAGATATTTCTAATGATACATTCCAATGTGATCAATCTAAGTTGGTTCTTAGATGGCCAAATTCTTCATATTATTCAGATGATAAGCAAGCAGAAGAGTCACAGAAAGAGGCTCTGAGATACAGATTCCCATATAAATTCTTTTATATGTGGACACATGATGTTTTGCACCCAGTAAGTTTGATGGCATATAAAAATTTAGTCTTACAAGAAGACTCCCAAATTAAATATGCTCCTGATTCAGATCTTGGACAAGACATCATAGACTTTACAGGTACTAATGGTGGTTGGAGTATGTATTCATCTGCGATTAAGAATATGATTCCTGACGATGAGCAAGGTGAGGATTTCTGGAAAGAAATGTCTCAGCTAATTTCCATTGTCATGATTCAAGATCAGCAGATGAAAAATATACAGGAACTGTTAGAAACAGGCAACAAAGCAATTATTCTGTATGGTCCTCCAGGAACTGGAAAAACATATACTGCAAAAGAACTTATCTGTAGCAAACTTGATATTTCTAACAAAGATTTAAAAGACTATAAGTTTAATGGTGATGTATCAATCAAAGAGAAAGGAGCCTGGGCTTTGGTCCAGTTTCATCCGAACTATACTTATGAAGATTTCATCGGTGGTATAAGTCCATGTCTAGCCAGTGGCTCTTTGTCGTACACCTTAAAGACAGGAATTTTCAAAAAAATATGTGATGAAGCATCCAAAGCTGAAAATGTATCCAAAAAGTTCATTATTGTAATTGATGAGATTAACAGAGCTGATTTGTCTTCTGTGTTTGGTGAATTGATGTATGCTCTTGAGTACAGAGATGAACCAATTTCCATTCCAAACTTCCAAGAGTTGTTTGTTATTCCATCAAACGTTTACATCATCGGTACGATGAATAGCATTGACAAGAGTCTCGTTACTTTTGATCTGGCACTTCGTAGGAGATTTGGCTTTATTAAGATTATGCCTCAATTACAAGTATTGGAAACTATTTTGTCAGATTATAATATTGAAGAATCTTGTTTGACGAATTTCATCGCTAGATGTAGAGATCTTAATGAACATATTTCAAGACCAAATAGCAGGCTTCAACTTGGAGTTGATTACCAGATAGGCCATGCTTATTACGGTAAAATCAAAGATTTCCTCACAAAATGCAATGAGTCTGACCCTGTACAAATTATAACATCATTTGATCTGGAGAAACTATGGGAATATCATCTGGAACCTTTATTGGAAGAATTCTTAGGCAATAGAATTGAAGATTCAGAGGTGATCAGATGCTTAGAGGAACGAAAGAATGAATTCACAAAACCGTTAGTATGAGTTTAATATTACAAGATAGCAATTTCCAAGACGGAATCACAAAGCGGTATCATGAACATTGTGCTGCTTATATGAATACGGTTGACCAACTTCAACAGAAGATTGTAGATGGTCAACTGGAAATTGTAAATCTTCAAACATACAATCCAAGGTCAGAGATAGAATCTCCGGTATGGTACGAAATAAAATCATACGAAGAAAAAAGAGGATATAAAGTAGTGAATGAATGCCATTTCTATTCCTCACATTACATAGGTAGATATTCTCATGACGGCTATGCTATTATAATAAACCCAAGGTTTGGTAACATTTTTAATTATCTCGTTAGCTATGCCACAAACATTTATATACCCTATGGACAATCAGAGATTTCGTTTAACACCCAAAACAATTCTTATTGGTTAATTGCGCTTCTCTGGAAAGCAATGCTCAATAGAGCACTAACAACAGGACAAATTCCCAAAGAATACATTACTATTACTAAAAATCAGAAAAATTATCGCGGACATTTAGCAATAGCCAAGCATATTCGTGCAAATCTTTGTGATGCCACTCGATTTTATTGTTCATATAAAAAACTATCTATGGACAATATTATAAACAGAGTTATACGTACTATATATAATCTGCTTAAGAATAAAGGGCTGTCCTCACTAGTTGCTGAATTTGAGGCTTACGATAAATATCTAAGTTCAATGAGCGTTAGCTCTGGTATAATGGATGTACACGAAATAGATGACATTAGATATACAAGGTTAAATGCCCCATATAAGCCTGTTATGGAATTAAGTCGCATTATTTTGGCGAACCATAAAGCTGAATCGTCAACTTGCAATAGTGTAAATAGTGATGTTTCTTATTTCGTAGATATTGCAGATCTTTGGGAAATGTATCTTTTAAAACTATTGCAGAACAATCTTCCATCTAAATATCATGTATATTCACCCAATATGGGATTTGGAGAGAGCCTTCTTGAAGGTGGTATGCGTGAGATTAGGCCAGACATTATAATAGAGCAAAATGGAAAAATCTTGATGATAATAGATGCAAAATATAAGGATTATACGCAATTTGGAAAATCTGCTGTATATGGAGTAGGTCGTGAGGACCTTTATCAAATGACAACATATCTTCATCATTATGGTAATGAAGATCAAAATATTGTTGGCCTGTTTACCTCACCGGTAGCATGTCAGGATAATGATATTCATGTATATACCCATAATAAGAACCATCGCATTGGACTTGTTAATCTGGATATAGTTAATGCAGACGATAATATAGACTTGCTTCATAGAAATGAACATTCATATATAGACAATATCACTAAGATTCTTGACAGCTTATGTTAAACGAGCATTTCGTAGATGTACTTTCTCGTGTACCTCAAATCCGCAGCTAATAGGACTTAGTGCGTTTTTTGCTTACAAAGCGAGAAACAATCATCTTGTCGCACATGTTCTTGTTAGGTGGTCTGCCACACACCTTCGCAGCTGGTGAACGGCAATGCTCCGTTTTTTAAGCCTCTTTTAACCCCTTTTAAAAACTGAAAGTGAGTGGATACAACTATCCCGAGTGGGTGGGAATGCTCCGTTTTCGCCACCCCCAACCCCCTCGGTGCTTTCAGGTATAGATTATTAGGCTACGCCTGTACCTGGAATTGCAGTTCTATGTTGAACTTGCGTTTGCTGGCTGGTTTTTTCCGACTAGTTTGTGACTGGAGAGCCCGAAGTGGGATGCGCGAACTCTTAATGTAAGTTCGTAAGTTTGTAAGTTCGTAAGGTTGTTGGTATGGTTACAACACCTCTTGCCTGTACGATTTCTTGTACACCCCTCTGTCGAGTCGCTCGACCATTCCCTGCTGCTCCCATCGGCTGAGCATGGTACACACCCTTCCTTTCGTTACTTTGAAGCCCCTCACGCTAATGGAGGTATCCCACACCATAGTAGAGCGCAAGCATCTGTTGGTTGACAGCCTTAGCCGCATCCAACTGATTTTGCAAGATGGCTGACTTGGTAAGTTGTACAGCCTCGTTATATCTTTGTGCTTATCTGTTCCATTTTCTTATTCCTCATTAGTTAGTCTTGTCAATTCTTGTTTTGTCATGATTTTTTAATCACTATTTGTAGTGTTAATAGCTTGCTGCCTTTCCGATTTCTTGGGGCAGTAGCGACTGATGCGGTCCTGTTTTTAGCTTGTCGATGCAGTCAAACGATCCCACAAAGTTGCGCATTTTCTTGGAATCTCTTCGCTCCCCCCTGTTTTTTTGAGGTGGAGGAGAGTAAGCGAGGAAATTTCTTGCTTAGTCGTCGAAAGTGGTAAATGTTATCAGCGAATGGGCGGGGAAGAGCTTTCAGTATTGTTGCATTTGTTGTAAGTCTCATATACATAGAGAGTTGCATGGTGTTGTTGAAGAGAATAGTTGAAGGGGAAGATCTTCTTTGTAATAACATAATAACATAATAACGTTAAGAGTTGGCGATAAGGGCGCTGGGGAGTTCAAAGAATAGTATATATAAATAATATATTATTTATATATACTATTCTTTGGCTCGGAAAACTCCCGCAGTCGATTTTGCTTAATGTTATTATGTTATTATGTTATTATGTTATTACGGCATAGCGAAGACTCGCAATAGCCGCAGCGCGATAGGCAAATAACATAATTCAAGTTTCGCAAGTTAACAAAACATGACGTAACTG
>ULWI01035385.1_pt1 | contig 58729 bp, 41 predicted proteins | sample 1960301 | NCBI WGS metagenome assembly ULWI01 (sample SAMEA4835811, study PRJEB28245) | human gut metagenome | biome: gut microbiome; material: fecal sample | place: Denmark | collected 2008 | reverse complement strand
CCTGCCACTACGGCATCAGATACGGCTGTCAATTCGGTGTGGTTGCTCAGCGTGTCGCCATACATAACGCCCGGACGCATTTCCTCTTCGGGCACCAGACCGAAAGTTTTCATACCATAAATTACATCGTAGAACGAACCGCCTTGTGAGAACGAAACGTCACCATGTGTACGCACTGCCTTGTCGGCACGGTCCAGATAGGTGTTGTGTACGATAAACATTTCAGAAAAGTCGTATTCGCCTTTGCCCATGCGGAGCAGTTCGGATTCGATGAATGCCAGTCCGGAATAGCACCAGCATGTACCGGCACGGTTTTGGTTCTTAACAGAAGTGATAGGATTTTCTTTTACGGTTGTAAAAATGAAACCTTCCTCTTTCGGAGTGTCTTGTGCTATTGTGTTTAAACTTAATAAACCCAATGCAGCCATCAGTATTGATTTCTTCATCATAATTAAAATGTTATAGATTTATAGTTGCAACTGCAAATATAGATAGAATATCGTAAACAAAAGCTATCTTTGGAGCGTTAATTCTGACACTTATGGAGAAAATAATACGTATCGACGACCATAGCGGTCTTGTTTTGGAGGGCGGCGGTATGCGCGGCGTCTTCACTTGCGGTGTGCTCGACAGCTTTATGGATCGTGGCATTCGCTTTCCCTATACCATCGGCGTCAGTGCCGGAGCCTGCAACGGACTTTCTTATATGTCCGGTCAGCGCGGGCGTGCCAAGTACAGCAATATCGACTTGCTGGAAAAATACAATTACATCGGATTGAAGTATCTGTTGAAGAAGCGGAATATCATGGATTTCGACTTGTTGTTCCAGGAGTTTCCGGAACACATACTTCCCTACGACTACGAGGCATACTTTCATTGTCCCGAACGCTATGTGATGGTAACTACCAACTGCGAGACGGGCGAAGCGAACTATTTTGAGGAGAAGCGGAGTAAAGAGCGCGTCATTGATATTGTGCGTGCTTCGAGCAGTCTGCCGTTTGTCTGTCCCATTACCTACGTGGACAACATCCCGATGCTGGATGGAGGTATTGTGGACAGTATCCCTTTGATGCGTGCCCGTCAGGATGGATTTACCAATAATGTGGTGGTGTTGACGCGCAATCATGGGTACCGTAAGGAAATTCAGGGAACGAAGGTTCCACCTTTTATATATAAGAAATATCCGCTATTGCGTGAAGCCATCAACCGCCGCAGCATTGTCTATAATCAACAGTTGGAGCAGGTGGAACGGATGGAAGCCGCCGGGGAAATCGTTGTGATCCGTCCACAAAAGCCGGTAGTGGTAGACCGCATCGAGCGTGACATCAAGAAGCTGACGGAGCTTTATGAAGAAGGATACCGGTGTGCGGAACAGTTTGCTTTTCGTTTTTGATTCTGAGAGAGTATACTATGAGAGCTGGTGCAATTAGCATCTGCTCCCATATTGTTTTCATTCTTTTCTATTAATTTGCTGCTAAAGCTAAAGTTTATTTAGCAAAAAACACGCGTAGAATACCTTTAGAAAGGGGATGTATCAAAAATACCACCTTTCGTAACATTTGTTATAGGTGCAAATCCTGGTTTCGCTTAATTTTGCTGACACAAAACTCAATTGCAGAATTGGTTTATTATTAACTTTAAATTAATAGATATGTTGAAAAGCATTAGTCTCAGGCTTTGCACACTAATTGTGCTTCTTTTTGTGGGCATTCTTTCCTTTGCCCAGCAAGTTCAGGTAAAAGGTACTGTCGTTGAAAAATCGAGTGGTGAATCCATTATCGGTGCTTCTGTCATGGAAGTAGGTTCCAACAGCAATGGAACAATTACGGATATTGATGGAAATTTCACGCTGTCTGTAACTTCCGGTGCCACATTGTCCGTATCCTATATAGGATATAAAACCGTTACAGTAAAGGCACAGCCCACTTTACGCATTGAGTTGACGGAAGATTCCCAGTTGATTGATGAAGTAGTGGTGACCGGCTATATGTCCGAGAAGAAGGCCAGTTTGACCGGTTCGGTGGCTGTGGTCAAGATGAAGGATGTAGCAGATATTCCTACGGGAAATGTGTTGTCGAGCTTGCAGGGACGTGTTGCCGGTATGAACATTACGACTGACGGCACACCGGGCGGTGGAAATACTTCTACATTGGTCCGTGGTAAGTCATCTTTCCGAAATGATGCCAATTCCCCGCTTTATGTCATTGACGGTGTGATGACCCGTGAGAACATCTCGTCTATCCTTTCTTCCAATGATGTAGAATCCATTCAGGTATTGAAGGATGCCGCTTCCGCTTCTATTTATGGTGCACAGGCTGCCAATGGTGTGATTATCATTACTACCAAACGTGCCAAGAAAGGGGAGACCCGTGTGGATTTTGATATGTCGTTGACTTTGCAGACCTATCAATGTGGCTTTGATATGTTGAATGCAGATGAGTGGGGCCAGGTTTATTGGTCGGCTTATAAGTATGCCAATAATGGAGCTACGCCAAGCAGCGAAATATATGGTAATGGTGCAACTCCCCAACTTCAAGACTATATCGGCCTGAATGGAGCTAAAGTACATGCCGTTGATACGGATTGGCGCGATGTGGTTTATCGCACTGCCTTGATGCAGAATTACAGTGCGACACTTTCAAAGGGCTCTGACAATGGTGCCTTCTCGTTAGCGTTGAACTATCTCGACCATGACGGTCTGGTAGAGAATACGAATTTCCAGCGTATCAATACCCGCATCAGTTCTAACTATCATTATCTTGACAATCGCTTGCGCATCGGCGAGAACGTTGCTATCAATCGTTGGACACAGACCCTCAGTCCGGCCGGTGTAGATGAGAATGCCATCAAACAGCATCCTGCCAAGACGGTTTATGATGAGAATGGCAATTATAACGATGCCATCAATGATGTTTTGGGTGATGCCCCCAATATGGCACGTTTGTTGGAGAATGAAAAACAGAACAAACATGATTACTGGCGTATCTTTGGTAATGCATTCCTTGAAATTGAACCGATTAAGAACCTGGTGCTGAAAACCAATTTCGGTATGAATTATTATGATGAAACCAACAAAACTTTTGAGCCGGCATGGGCACGCGATGAGGTCAATAAGCTGACTCAATCATCCAACAAAAGACTGGATTGGGTATGGACCAATACCGTGACTTATAGCAAAGCTTTTGGAAAGAACAATCTGACTGCACTTCTTGGTACAGAAGCCAAGAAGAACCATTCGGAATCCATGTTCGGTTATGGTACGGGACTGGCTGTAGAAGATGAAGATTATATTTATCTCGACGGTGTGACTGCCGGTAAGAATGTAGGTGCCGGTGCTTCCAATTATGGCATGGTGTCTTACTTTGGTAAAGTGAATTATGATTATGAAGGACGGTATCTGGCTTCTGTTACGGTACGCCGTGATGCTTCTTCCCGCTTGGCAAAGGGTAATAATGTGGATTACTTCCCTTCAGTGTCGGCAGGCTGGCGCATTTCAAGTGAGAAGTTTATGGAAGCGACCAAGAATTGGTTGGCAGATTTGAAACTACGTGCTTCATGGGGTATCAATGGTAACGATATTATTGATAATGAGGCCCCCTATACTAAATACTTGATTAGTCTGAAGGATGCAAGCTACAACATGAACGGTGATGGAACGACTTTGGCTCCCGGTGGTTACAAAGTGAGGTCTACCAATCCCGATTTGAAGTGGGAGAGTACAAGACAACTCAATATTGGTGTGGACGCCGCTTTCCTGAATGGACGTCTGAGTGCTTCTCTCGATTATTTTGATAAGAAGACAAGTGATATGCTTGTAGAGAAACCGTATATTGCTGTCATTGGCGAGGGTGGTTACTGCTGGTATAATGGTGGTACGATGAACAATAAAGGTTTCGAGATGGCATTGACCTGGAATGATAAGGTGAAGGATTTCCAGTATAATGTAGCATTTAACCTTTCATATTACAAGAATGAAGTGACAGAGCTGTCGGAAGAAATTTACTATACTTATGGTGGCGGTAATGGTGTTGACAAGACCTTGGTTGGTCAACCGTTCGGTTCATGGATGGGCTTCAAGACAGATGGAGTGTTCCGTACCCAGCAGGAGGTGGATGAGTATAAATCCAAATATAATGTACAGTTTGGCGCTCCCGGAGTAGGACGTATTAAATACGTGGATGCTGATGGTAACGGTACGATTGATACGAACGACCGTGTATGGTTGGGGTCTGACAATCCGAAAGTGATTGCAGGTCTGAATCTTGGGGCATCTTGGAAAGGCTTTGACCTCAGCATGTTCTTCAACGGTATGATTCGTGATGCCTATAACAACTCCAAATATTATACGGATTTGTTCCAATGCTGGACCGGTAATCATTCTACCCGCCTGCTCGATGCCATGCATGCCTACGAGAACTTTGAAAAGACGGGTGTTTACAATAGCAGTGTACCTGCTTTAACCACCCTTAACAGCAACAATGAGCACGAAGTTTCTGAGTTCTATATTGAAAATGGTTCGTATATCAAGCTGAAAAGCCTGACATTGGGTTATACGCTTCCTAAAGCAGCTCTCGACAAGATGAAGATGCGTCATGCGCGCATTTATTTCCAGGCTCAGAATTTGTTTACGATTACCGGTTATACGGGTGCCGACCCTGAAGGTCTGGGCTATCCTTATCCGTTGCCCCGTACGTTCTCTTTGGGATTATCATTTGGTTTCTAAACTTTAAAACTATACTATTATGAAATTGAAACATTTATATATGCTTGGCGCAGTAGCGCTGATGACTGCAAGCTGTAATGAAGACCGTTTCCTGGATTTGAAGCCCCAGGGTAGCTTGAACGAAGATATTATGACTTCTACAGAAGGTGCCGACCTTTTAGTGAATGCCGCGTATGCAGCTTTGGGTGGTCCCGAGGGACAGAGTTGGAGTGTATGGTGTCATCCTACTTCCAATTGGACTTATGGTGAGGTGCGTTCGGATAATGCCTATAAAGGCGGTGGTGGTGTCGGTGACCTTAATGAAGTGCACCGTATGGAGACATTTGATATGGATGCAACCAATGGATTCTTGGACAGCAAGTGGTATCATCTATATTGCAGTGTACAGCGTTGTAACTCTGCATTGCGCGTACTGAATGCTGCAACAGATGAGCAGGTAAACGGACGTGTATCCCGCATTGCGGAGATGAAAGTGCTTCGTGCCCATTATTATTTTGAATTAAGCCGCCTTTTCAACAAGATACCTTATTTTGATGAGAACGTTGAGATTTCCCAATATCCGGATATTCCGAACAATGAGTTTACCCGTGACGAGATTCTGAGTATGCTGGCCAAGGAGATGCTTGATGCCGCCGAACAGCTTCCTGCATCACAGCCGGAGGTAGGGCGTATTCATAAATACATAGCACTGGCCTATGCGGCTAAAATCAAGCTGTACCAGGCGTATCAGCAAGATGAGATTACGCATGCCGTAACTTCCATCAATAAAGAGCTGCTGAGGGAAGTCGTTTCGCTTTGCGACCAAGTGACTGCCAGCAACCGTTACGGTTTGCTTGACGATTTCCAGGGATTGGATTTAGTAACTAATGAAAACGGTAAAGAATCTGTTTTTGCCATTCAATATTCCATGAATGACGGTACCGAAAGTGCCGGCCGCATCAACTGGAGCAATCTGTTGAATTCTCCGGGTGGAGGCAGCCCTTACGGAGGTGACGGTTTCTTCCTGCCCAGTCAAGATCTGATAAATGCTTACCAGACAGATGCAAACGGTCTGCCCGATTTTAATTATCAGTCAAAGTCTGATTATAGTTGGGCGGTATTGAACAATGGGGTTTATACTTTACAAAACACGACTCCCAATGTAGACCCGCGTCTCGATTTTGTTGTGGGCCGTCCTACTATAACTTGGAAAACTTATCCGGACAAGCCGTGTGAGGGATGGGTGCGTGATAAGGATACTTATGGCTATAATTGCGCGAAGCGCTTCTGGGTTTCTCCGGAAAGTAGTGATATGTTTAATGGCTGGCCTTGGGGGGCTTCACAGTTGAACTGGCAGATTATACGTTACGCGGATATTCTTCTTTGGAAAGCTGAGGCTCTTATTGAACTCAATGAAGGCAATGGACTCGAAACTGCCCGTGATTTGATTAATCAGATACGCAATCGTGCCCGGAACAGCGCCTATGTAAAGGATTTCAACGACCATTCCAAATATGCGGCCAACTACCTTGTCAATCCTTATCCTGCTGATGTCTGGAATCAGGATTATGCCCGTCAGGCCCTCCGTTGGGAAACACGTCTGGAGAAGGCTTTGGAAGGTGAACGTTTCTTCGACCTAGTCCGTTGGGGCATAGTGGAAACAACCATGAACAAGTACATTACCGCGGAGTCGGACAATCGCATTTATTATGCCAATGCGCACTTTACGGGTGGAAAGGATGAGTATTATCCGGTTCCGAACAATCAATACGGATTTTCTGGAGGCAAGTATGTACAGAATCCCGGTTATGCTCCGTTCAACTAATTATATTTTGAAATAAAAACGTAAGGGAGGGGAAACGTTTGTTTCCCTCTTTTCCTTTAAACAATCTTTTATTATGAAAAACTTTGCCTATTCTATATTAGGCTGTCTATTGCTTTCTTTGAATGCAGCTTTTGCTCAAAAAACATGGTCGTTTGACGGGCAGGACCCCTTACTTTCCTGTGACGGTAAGTCATTGTTGAATTTGTACACTATAAAGGAAATACCAGAATTTGTTACCGGAGTCGAAGGTAAAGCCCTTCGTACAGACGGGTATTCCACTTGGATGGATACAACCACGGAAGGAGATGTTTCGTCGTTGTCCGGATGGTTTGCTCTGGAATCTTATCCGACGGATACTGCTGCCTTTATGGGAATCAGAGACATGGCAGGAACATCTGTAGCGGTATGTGTAGACCGTTATGGTGAGCTGCTGTTGGGAATGGGGCAGAATGGCTCATACTCTTACTGTTCATTAAAGACAAAAGTCGACCGTTTCAAGTGGCTGCATGTGGTCCTTGATTTGAGTAATGAATCGGTTTGCTTGAATGGACAGAGGATGAGTGCAGAGGTATGGCCCCGGAACTTGCAGGATGGTGAAATGATGTTTCGGGTAGGTAAGGATTTCAGGGAAAAGAAGGTTTGGATGTACGATGTTACGGCTATAAACGGGTTGATTGACGGGATAAGCCTCACTCCCTTTTCCGATGATTCGTCTGCATGGAGAGACGAGATTGCCTTAGGATTGAAGAAGACTCCGGTTTTGGCTATTCCGGAAACCCGTTTTGCGAAGGACTTCAACCGTCCTCGCTATCATCTGTTGCCGGCTGCCAACTGGACGAATGAGACGCATGGTTTACTTCTTTATAAAGGTAAATATCATATATTCAATCAGAAGAATGCTTCTGCAATCTTCCTGGGACAGATAAATTGGGGACATTTCAGCAGTCCCGATATGCTTCATTGGACGGAGGAAAAGCCGGCTTTGACTCCTGATGCTGCTTATGACAAGAATGGAATATGGTCCGGGCATGCTGTTATCAATGATGACGGTATCCCCCAGCTGATATACACAGCCGGTGGAGACAAGATGGGAGTGGGTATTGCTTTTCCAAAAGATACTGCGTTGATAGAATGGGAGAAATATGCGGGTAATCCGGTTATTGCCGAGAAGCCTGCCGGATATACCCGTACGGACATGCGTGACCAGTATGTTTGGAAAGAGGGTGATGTCTGGTATATGATTATCGGTTTCGGCATTGAGCAGACCGATACACCCCACGGGGCTTTGCTGCTTTATAAATCGGCGGACTTGAAGAGATGGGATTTTGTACATTTGCTGTTTGAGGGCAATCCGGAAGTGGATGACTCCGGTATTTTCTGGGAAATGCCGGTCTTTAAGAAGATGGGCGGCAAATATGTTCTTTTGGTGAATAGGGTTCCTCATAAAGGCATACCTGCGCGTTGCCAGTATTGGATAGGAGATTTCAAGAATGAAAAGTTTATACCGGACAACCCAGTCCCTCAAAATCTGGAGGTCATCAATCGCTTGCTGTCCCCCTCTGTTGTTGAGACTCCGGAAGGGGATGTTGCTGCCATTGCCATTATACCCGATGAAATAGGAGGGGAGGCCACTTATGAACAAGGATGGGCACATCTCTACAGTATGCCCAGAAGATGGCAGCTGAAAGATGGGAAACTATGCCAAACACCCCATCCCGTGATGAAACAATTGCGTGAACAACCGACGGTTTATTCCAGACAGGCATTGACTGCTGCGAAACCGTGCATTGTGAGCAGAAGGGAACATCAGCTTGAAGTCAAGGCGACTTTTTATCCCGGTGACGCAAAACGGTTTGGATTTACATTGTGTAAGAATCCGGATAATAGCGAATATAGCCTGATTTATTATGATGTGGAGAAGGAGGAACTTATTGTGGACCAGACGCATTCTTCCTTGCGTGCACACATTCCTTTGAAGATTCGTAAGGATCATTATCGGTTGGATACTGCTAAACCGGTGGAGATTCGTTTGTTTATTGACGGTTCTGTAGTGGAAGGATTTATTAATAACGAAGATGCGTTCACTACAAGAATCTTCCCTTTGAAAGAAAATAGTACGCTATTGGAGCTATTCTCTGATGGAAAAACAACGGAAGTTGCTGCCGAAGTTTGGAAACTGAAAGATGTAAAGGTAAAGATGAACTTTTAATGAAAATACAGAAAATGAAGATACCAGCTATATTGGGTGCACTTTTATTGGCAGGAACATTGTCTGCCGGTGCACAAATGAATTCAGACAGTTTATACAAAGAGCCGTATCGTCCTCAGTATCATTTCAGTCCGGAGAAGGGATGGATTGGTGATCCCTCGGGATTCATGTACTATCAGGGTAAATATCATATGTACTGGTGGGGCAAAGTCGAATCTACAGATTTGGTACATTACCAACAGATAACCCCTTATGCCATGACCGGAACGGATGACAATATCAGTTACTTCACCGGTTCTGCGGTCATAGACAAGAACAACACGGCCGGCTTCGGCAAGGGGGCTTATGTGGCGGCTTACACCGTTTTTGAGAAGGACTCCAAGAAACAGGCGCAGGGCATCTCTTTCAGTCATGACGGAAAGACATTTCATTATTATGAAGGTAACCCGGTTCTGGACCTTTGGAGTACGGAATTCAGGGACCCTACCGTCTTCTGGCACGAGCCGACCCAAAAATGGGTGATGGTTGTAGCCAAGGCCCTGGAGAAGAAAATAAAGTTTTATACCTCTCCTGATTTGAAGAGCTGGACTTGGACCAGTGATTTTGGCCCTGCCGGTGACAGTGAAAAGTCTTGGGAGTGCCCGGATTTATTCCAGTTGCCGGTTGACGGGGATTCTGACAAGAAAAGGTGGGTGATGGTCGTATCTGTAAACTGGGCGCAAGAACAATATTTTATAGGAGACTTCGACGGCACTTCTTTTAAGCTGATGGAGAACCATCCTGCAGAGCCTCTATATGTGGACAAAGGGCTGGACTTTTATGCATCCCGCACATTTCAGGATTTTGACGGAACGTTGGATTCCAAAATTTCGATGGGCTGGGTTGCAACCTGGGACTATGCACCGGTAGCTCCATCGAAGTATGGGAAGGGCTTCTGGTCCATTCCCCGTAATCTGGAACTGAAGACATACAAGGAAGGCGTGAGGCTGGTGCAGAAACCGGTGGAACAGTTGCAAACACTTCGCCATAAGCCTGCATCGGTGAAACGTGCTTTATCGGTGGGAACACAGAGGTTACCCGGCTTTGTTCCCGATGAGAATGTCTACGAACTCGATGCTTCGTTTTCTACTGACGTATCCAACACCTTTGGCTTGAATTTGTGTGTGGGTGAAGGGCGCAAAGTGGTGGTCAGCTATGATACGGATTCACATAATCTGGTGATTGACCGCACCCATTGCTCCGATGTGCAGATTCCTAAATTCAGCCGTATGGCATATGCCAGGGTGGAACCGGTAGATAATAAGATACGTTTGCATATATTTGTAGACAAATCGAGTATTGAAATCTTTGCCAATGACGGGAAGGATGTATTCACATTATTAACCTATCCGGGCGAGGCTCAAACCGGTATCGAACTTTTTGCGCAGAAGAAGGGGACGAAGATGGAGTTGGATGCCTGGATGCTTAAATCAATATGGAGATGAGGAATTTATTGTTTGCATTGCTGCTTTTGCCTTTGATGGCCTCTTGTGTGAAGGATACGGCACAAGTGACTTTGGACTCTTTGCTGGATGAAATGATATCTGTAGAAGAATCCGCACGTTATCCGCTGGTGCCATATCGTTGCCTGCAAGTCAGCAGTTATGACCGCTCCTCCGTGTCTCCCGATTCGCCGGGATGGTTTGCCAACAATGATGGCTATGGCATTGTCTGTACGGATACGGTTGATGGGAGAGTGGAACGTGTGATGTTCGATGAAAAGGGCCCTGGAGCTATTACCCGTATCTGGATAACCACAGTTGACAAGCGTGGGACTTGGAGATTTTATTTTGATGGCGAAAGTACTCCCGGATGGATAGTTCCTGCCTATGATTTGATGCGTTTCGGAATACCCAGGTTGGGTAGGGGACTGCTTCAACCCCACACCAGCTATACTCCGGACGGGAAAGGCGGCAATACTCTTTTCCTGCCCATCCCTTTTGCCCGGAGTTGTAAAATTACATTTGAAGACGAACCGGGCATTGCGCCTACTCCCAAATACTATCACATCAATTATCGCAAGTATCCCGAAGGAACTTCTGTGGAAACCTTCTCTGCGGCATCCGTAGCCCGCGTCGGTAAAAAGATTTCAGAGGTAGATGATGCCTTGCTGCATCCTGCATCCCGTTCCGGTTTGCAGGTGGACAAGAAGCGGCAGGTGCTCCAGCCGGGCGATTCTTTGTGGATTGACCTGCCGCAAGGGGAAAATGCGGTTTATGAAATCAGTTTCCAGCTCGCGAATGCAGATTCTACGGCTTATGCCCAACTGATGCGCAATCTTATATTTAAGGCTGATTTTGACGGCCGGTCTACGGTTTGGGTTCCTCTTTCGGATTATTCGGGAGGGGGTATGGGTGCTCCGGCTGTTGATAGCTGGTTCTTGTCTGCAGACGGACAAGGCAAGGTGGTGAGCCGCTGGCTGATGCCCTACAAGACAGAAGGCAGACTATTGTTACAAAATATCTCCGCACACACTGCAGACGTGAGTATGGAAGTGGGAACGGCACCTTTGCCATGGGGAGGGCGTTCCCTCTATTTCCATGCTTCCTGGCGCCAGCAGACCGGACTTCCGGTTTATGAGCGTCCGGATGATGATGCAAATTGCCGGGAGTGGAACTTTGCCACATTGACCGGACGAGGCATATACAAAGGGGATGTCCTGACTCTGTATAACCATTCGCGTGCCTGGTACGGAGAAGGGGATGAAAAGATATGGGTAGATGATGATGTTTTTCCATCGCATTTCGGTACCGGAACAGAAGATTACTACAATAGTTCGTGGGCTCCGGTCGTAATATTCCAAACGCCTTTTGGTGGCGCACCCCGTGCCGACCAGGCGAGTTCTCACGGTTATAATACATTCTTCCGTACAAGGAATTTGGACGGTATACCGTTTTCTTCATTATTGCGTTTCGACATTGAATTGTTGAGTTGGGTAAGGGGAACTGTAGATTATGCAACTACCGTTTACTGGTATGGAGATATGGGAGCGAAAGCTGTTGATACTTCAGGACTTGAGGAAGCAGCCCAAGACTTGCTACCCGTTCCCGGCGATTTATCTAAATATCGAAGAGAAAATAGCATAGAATTTGAGGAAACAACTCCAATAGCCTCTTCTCCATCCATTCATTTTGACAAGCAGAGTATGCTTGGTTTCGTTGACGGGCAATGGAGTGGAGGAACCCAACTCTTGTGTATTGGTGGAAAACTGGGTGATTCTGTAGAGTTTGAGTTCAATCAATTGGAAGACTGTCCTTATCAACTGGTGGTGTATGCCACGAAAGCTCCTGATTATGGCATAGTTTCTTTTTCCGTAAATGGACAAGATACACATATAAAGTGGGATGGATATGATACAAAAGTTACTCTTTCTGACCCTATTTCTTTAGGATGCTATAGTCCGGTGCGTGGAGCATTGACTTTGAAAATATCTTTGTCAGGAGCTAACCCAAAAGCTGTTGAGGAGAAGAATTTGTTTGGATTAGATGCTATACAACTTATGAAAAAACAATGATATTATGAAAGAGAGGATACTGATACTTTTACTACTGGCTACTGTTTGTAGTATGCAGGCACAAAATATTCACATGGCACTACGTCCGGATGATTTACTGATAGATAATTTTGAAGGAGATACTTTTGGAAACTGGATATTGGAAGGAAATGCTTTTGGCAATTCACCAGTTTCTATGGAACGTTTGTCAATATGGGGGGATAATAGGTTTGAAGGAAATCGGATGGCTTCTAGCTTTGTCAATGGAGATGCCGGTACCGGTGTATTGAAGTCACCTCTTTTCAGGATAGAACGCAGATATGTTAATTTTCTGATAGGTGGGGGTGTTGATTATCAGCGGGAGTATGTAGCCCTTTGGATTGATGGAAAGGAGGTGAAAAGAAGTACGGGGTATAATAGACGTGTCATGGAATATGAGTCTTGGGATGTTGCTGAATATATGGGAAAAAATGCCCGGATTGTTTTAGTGGACCAATCAAAAGAGGGCTGGGGATTTATCAATGCCGACTGTTTCTACCAGTCTGATACCAAATTGGAAAAAGAAATTTTTGCGAAAAGAATGTTGGTAACTCACCGTTATTTGAATATTCCGGTAAAGATGGGAGCGGTTATAGAACAGATGGATATATGGATTGGTGATAAAATGGTACGTAATATGGAAGTGGAGCTTGGCGGCGATGAACCTGATTATTGGGTTACATTGGAGGTCAAGGATTGGATTGGGCAAGAATTACGGATAGAGGCGAGTAAGAGTCCTAATGTAGAGCAAGCTTTGAATCAATGCTTTTGTTCTGAAACTCCTAAGGAAGAGAACTTGTTTTATAAAGAACCGTTACGTCCTAAAGTACATTTTACTTCTCGCCGGGGATGGCTGAATGATCCGAATGGTCTGGTTTGGCATGAAGGGGAGTGGCATCTGTTTTATCAGCATAATCCCTATGGCTGTATTTGGGGTAATATGACATGGGGGCATGCTGTGAGCCGGGATTTGGCACATTGGACTGAGTTGGGGGATGTATTACATCCGGACTCGTTGGGACCTATTTTTTCCGGTTCGGTAGTTGTTGATAAAAAGAATACGCTGGGGTGTCAACAAAATGGAGATACAGTATTGGTTGCTGTTTATACTTCGGCAGGGGGATTCGGGTATCACACCCGGCATTTGCAACATTCACAAAGTATAGGATATAGTTTGGATAAGGGGCGTAATTGGGTTACTTTTTCCGGTAATCCGGTACTTCCCACGTTGGTCAGGTACAATCGTGATCCTAAGGTGACGTGGCATACGCCGACTGGCAGATGGATTATGGTATTGTACTTGGATAAGCAGGAGTATGCTATCTTTTCATCTCCCAATTTGATGGATTGGACTGAAACGGACCGTTTTAAATTAGAGGGGGCGGATGAGTGTCCCGACTTTTTTGAAATGTCCGTAACCAATGAACCTACTGTCCGGAAATGGGTCTTTACCGGGGCGAACAGTACCTATTTGGTTGGGAGTTTTGATGGATATCGTTTTCGGACTGAGACGAAACCTGTAAAAATGGATAGTGGTACAAACTATTATGCGGTTCAAACATATAGTAATGCACCAGATGACCGAAGAATACAAATAGCATGGATGAACGGAAGTAATTTCCCGGATATGCCTTTCAATCAACAAATGTCCTTTCCGCGTGAATTAACATTACATCGGGTTGATAAAGGATATGTCTTAAAAAGTATGCCGGTAAATGAACTCGCTTTATTATATGGGAGAAAGTACATCTGGAAGAGTCTGGTAGTTGAAGAAAAGAATTGTTTCACGACAAAGTTGAATACTCCTGCCTTCTATCTGAAAACGGGTTTTGCTGTAGATAGTGTTGATGCGCAGATATTGGCTTTTGATATTAATGGTTTGAATTTGATTTACGATTCTGTCAAACAGATACTCACTGTTGAGAAAGAGAATGGGGAAACCTTGAAGCAGATGGTGCTAAAGCCCAATGAAGGAAGAATTGAATTGGATATATTGTCGGATATTGCTTCTGTAGAAATCTTCGTCAATCAAGGAGCACTGTCTGCTGCTTTCTATCATCTGATTGAAAAAAACACTCCTTCTGTCACCATATCAGTTGAAGGCGGACAAACAAAGTTGAAACAGTTGACAATTCATGAATTGAATTCTATGTATGTTCCCCAGTGACATACAGATACCTTTTTAAGGATGGAATGTAACATTTGTAGTATGCTTTGAAACAAAAAAGATAGTCTCCTGCTGCTTGGTGGCGTATCTTTGCATGCTAGAAAAACATAATTAATTTAATACCAACAGAAACATGATTCATTTAAAAGACTTTTGGCGGACAATCAGAAGGACGCTTACCGTATTTATATTAGGAACTACCGTGGCTGTCTTCACATGCCAGGCCATAAATCCTCCTTTCGTGATTAAACATCTGGGTGACGGACAGAGTATCGTCCAAATTGACGAGCAGAAGAAGTTTTTGCTGCTGCCGGTGGAAGAGGCTTCTCCGGAGGCAAAATTGTATATGATAGCGGACAATGATGTTGTACGCAGTATGAACGTGCGATTGGCAGTCAATAAGGTTGACTATTTTGTTCCGGTCGATTTGACCGGCTTCGATAATAAACATCTCTCTTTCAACTTCCAGCTTATTCCGGATTCGGCCTTATGCTGGGAAGAAATGAAACTGTCGGATGAATTCGATGTTTCGAACCGGGAGAAGTACCGTCCGGTGTATCATTTCAGCCCGGCTTACGGTTGGATGAATGATCCTAACGGAATGTTCTACAAAGACGGGGTCTACCATTTGTTCTACCAGCATAATCCCTACGGCTCCATGTGGGGGAACATGCATTGGGGACATGCCACCAGTACGGACCTCGTCACTTGGGAACATCACGGAGATGCTATTTCGCCCGATGCGCTGGGAACAATTTTCAGTGGCTCTTGTGTTGTCGACAAGGATAATACGGCCGGGTTCGGTGCCGGTGCCGTCATTGCTTTCTATACATCGGCAAGCGACCGCCAAGTGCAGAGCATGGCCTATAGCCTTGACAACGGAAAGACCTTCAAGAAGTATGCGCGAAATCCCATCCTGACTTCCACGCAGCGCGACTTCCGTGACCCTAAAGTCATCTGGCACGAAGATACCAAGAAATGGATCATGGTTCTTGCCGTAGGGCAGGAAATGGAGATATACTCTTCTGCCGACCTGAAGAGCTGGACGCTGGAGAGCAAATTCGGTGAAGGACAAGGTGCTCACGGCGGAGTCTGGGAGTGTCCCGACCTGCTTGAACTGCCGGTTGAAGGTACGGAACTGAAGAAGTGGGTACTCGTCTGTAACCTCAATCCGGGTGGACCGTTCGGTGGCTCTGCCACACAATATTTCGTGGGGACATTTGACGGAAAGAGATTCGTGAACGAGTCTCCCGCAGTGACGAAATGGATGGACTGGGGAAAAGACCATTATGCAACTGTCACTTGGAGCAATGCTCCTGCAGGACGTGCCATTGCATTGGCATGGATGAGCAACTGGCAATATGCCAACGATGTGCCCACCCGCCAATACCGTAGTGCCAACTCCGTGCCGCGCGACCTTTCGCTCTATACCTCGGAGGGTGAAACCTATGTAAAGGTAACCCCGTCTCCCGAATTGCTGAAACTGAGGGATAAAGGCAGCAAGAAGCGTGCTTTCAAGGTAGACCGCACGTATAATCTGGACAAACTGCTGAATGACAATTCCGGAACGTATGAAATCGAAATGACCATCAAGAACAAGGATGCGGATGTGATAGGATTCCAGCTCTTTAACTCGAAAGGCGAGGAGGTGGAGATGTACTATAACCTGGCGGAAAAGACGTTCACCATGGACCGTACCGAGAGTGGTGAGGTGTCGTTCAGCAAGGACTTCCCTGCAGTGACCGTGGCTCCTGTCGAGGGTGGCAATGAAATGAAACTCCGCTTGTTCGTAGACAAGTCGAGCATTGAAGCGTTTGGCAACGACGGACGTTTTGCCATGACAAATCTTGTATTCCCGTCGGAACCTTACAACCGCATCAGTTTCTATGCTAAAGGTGGAAGCTGCAATGTCACCTCGTTTACTGTGTACAAACTCGGATTAAAATAACAGATAATAATCTTCAGCATGGAAAATACTAAGAATTCTTCCTTGGCAAAGCTCTTTCCGGTCATGCTTTGCTTCTTCGCCATGGGCTTTGTGGATTTGGTGGGCATCGCCTCCAACTACGTGAAGGCCGACTTGAACCTGACCGACTCGCAAGCCAACATATTCCCGTCTCTGGTGTTCTTCTGGTTCCTCATCTTCTCCGTACCTACGGGTATGCTGATGAACCGCATCGGACGCAAGAAGACGGTGCTTCTCAGCCTTGTCATCACGTTTGCCTCTTTGCTTCTCCCGGTTTTCGGAGACGGCTACGTGCTGATGCTGCTCTCGTTCTCATTGCTGGGCATCGGCAATGCGCTGATGCAAACGTCGCTCAACCCGCTGCTTTCCAATATCGTAAGCGGCGAGCGGCTGGCAAGTACGCTCACCTTCGGACAGTTTGTAAAAGCCATTGCTTCGTTTCTGGCTCCATACATCGCCATGTGGGGAGCTACGCAGGCCATTCCGTCTCTGGGCATGGGCTGGAGGGTGCTGTTCCCGGTCTATATGGTTATTGCGGTGATTGCCATTCTCTGGCTGAGCGGTACTTCCATCCGCGAGGAAAAGGAAGAGGGACGCCCTTCCACCTTCGGGGAGTGCCTCGCCCTGCTGGGCAAGCCGTTTATCTTTCTCTGCTTCCTGGGCATCATGTGCCATGTGGGCATTGATGTAGGTACGAATACCACAGCGCCCAAAATCCTGATGGAGCGTCTGGGCATGACGCTGGCCGATGCCGGCTTTGCCACCAGCCTTTACTTCATTTTCCGCACGGCGGGTTGCTTTCTCGGCGCCTTCATTCTTCAGAAGATGGCTCCCCGAACCTTCTTCGGCATCAGCGTGTTATGTATGTTGGCTGCGATGGTAGGGTTGTTCGTTTTCCATGAAAAGACAATGATATACATTTGCATTGCCCTTATCGGTTTCGGCAATTCGAACATCTTTCCGGTTATCTTCTCTCAGGCGTTGCTTGCTATGCCACAAAAGAAGAACGAGGTTTCCGGTTTGATGATTATGGGGCTCTTCGGCGGTACGGTATTTCCGATAGCAATGGGCTTGGCAAGTGATGCTGTAGGACAAAGCGGTGCCGTGGCTGTGATGACGGTAGGGGTAGTGTACTTGTTCTTCTATATGCTGCGTATGAAGCGGTAATCTTTGTTCGCAGGCTGCGGACACATATCCCAAGGCTGCGGATATCTGTCCCAAGGCTGCGGATATCTGTCCCAAGGTTGCGGATGTCTATCCCAAGCCTTGGGATAGAGATAATCCTTAGTTCTTAGAGACTTTTTAATAGATAATTGGCAACTTTTCATTCTATAGTTAGGAACTTTTTTATTAGGTTTGCAGCGGGTAGGACATTGAGTTTGCCGTGAATAAAATATATCATTCATTAAACAATATAATATTATGAATAAGATAATAGTAGGTATGGGCGAGGCTCTGTGGGACTGCCTCCCCGAAGGAAAGAAGATAGGCGGTGCTCCGGCAAACTTTGCTTACCATGCATCGCAGTTTGGTTTCGACAGCCGTGTGGTCAGTGCCGTAGGTGCCGATGCGGATGGGGACGAGATTCTGGATGTGTTCGCCCGGAAGGGGCTGCGCACGCAGATTGAGCGCGTGCCTTACCCCACGGGAACGGTGCAGGTGACGCTCGATGCCGTGGGCGTGCCGTGCTATGAGATAAAAGAAGGCGTGGCCTGGGACAACATTCCCTTTACCGACGAACTGAAGCGTCTGGCACTGAACACGCGTGCCGTATGTTTCGGCTCTTTGGCGCAACGCAGTGAAACAAGCCGCATCACCATCAACCGTTTTCTCGACACGATGCCCGATGCGGAGGGGCAACTGAAGATATTCGACATCAATCTCCGCCAAGGGTTCTATACCAAAGAGATACTCTGCGAATCCATGCGCCGCTGCAACATCCTCAAGATAAACGATGAGGAGCTGGTGACCATCAGCCGTATTTTCGGCTACCCGGGCATCGACTTGCAGGACAAATGCTGGATTCTGCTGGCTAAATATAACCTGAAAATGCTTATCTTGACTTGTGGAACGAACGGCAGCTATGTGTTCACTCCGGGAGTGGTTTCCTTCCAGGAGACGCCCAAGGTACCGGTGGCGGACACCGTTGGAGCCGGTGACTCGTTCACGGCAGCCTTCACCGCTGCCATTCTCAGCGGGAAGCAGGTGCCCGATGCCCATAAACTGGCGGTGGAAGTCTCTGCCTATGTATGTACCCAGAGCGGTGCCATGCCGGAATTGCCGGTGGCCTTGAAAGAAAGGCTGGCATAGATTTTTCTTATTCTTTTCACATTTTTCGTTATCTTTGCTCATCTGCAATCTTAAATCAGAGGAAAGTGAAGATGAGACAGCATAACCTTCGGATTTTATTCTTTTTGCTCGTGCTTTGGGGAGTGGCGGTTGCCTGCTCCCGGCGCGAGGCACGTTTCCGTATCGGCGTTTCCCAATGTAGCGAGGATGAATGGCGGCGCCAGATGAACAGTGAGATACTCCGTGAAGCCCATTTCTACGAGGATGTGGAGGTGGACATCCGTACTGCTGTCGACGATAATGACCGTCAGGCAAAAGACATTCGTGAGCTGATAGCCGAAGGGGTGGATCTGCTGATTGTGGCCCCTAATGAAGCCACTCCGATAACTCCGGTTGTGGAGGAGGCATACAACCGGGGCATTCCGGTGATTGTAGTGGACCGTAAAATCCTTTCGGACAAATACACGGCCTACGTCGGTGCAGACAACTACGAGATAGGGAAAGCTGTGGGAGAGTATGTGGCCAATGTGCTGCATGGGCAGGGAGATGTGGTGGAAATCTCAGGTTTGGTGGGCTCCACACCTGCCGTAGACCGTCATCAAGGATTTGTGAAGGCTATATCCGCTTATCCCGGTATCCGGTTGCTGGCCGTTGAAGACGGTGCCTGGTTGCAACTCAAGGCCGGAGAGAAAATGGATACTCTGCTGAGCCGCTTTCCGCATATCGACCTGGTGTATGCGCAGAATGACCGTATGGCGGCCGGAGCCTATGCTGCCGCTGCCCGAGAGGGGCGGGAAAAGGATATGCGGTTCATCGGCATAGACGCCCTGTCCGGCAAAGACTATGGAGTGGAGAAAGTGCTTGCCGGCGAACTGGATGCCACGTTTATATATCCTACCGGTGGCGACCGCGTGATGCAGATTGCCATGGATATCCTGAACAAGCGTGATTTCCCCCGTGAAACTATCCTGGGCACTTCCGTCGTCGACCGCGACAATGCTCTCATCATGAAGATGCAGACCGCCCACATCGGCACCCTGGATGGAAAGATAGAAACCCTGAACGGAAAGATAAACCAGTATTTAGCCAGTTATGCCACGCAGCAGGTTGTCTTGTACGGCAGTCTGTCCGCCCTATTGTTGCTGGTCGGTTTGTTGGTGGCTGTCTACCTCTCCTTGCGTGCCAAGAACCGGTTGAACCGTGAACTGTCCATGCAGAAAAAGAAACTGGAGGAACAGAAAACCCAGTTGATACAGCAGAAGGAACTGTTGGAAGTACAGAAGTCGCAGTTAGAACAGCTTTCCCATGAACTGGAGGAGGCTACGCACGCCAAGCTGGTGTTCTTCACGAATATTTCACACGATTTCCGTACTCCGCTGACGCTGATAGTCGATCCCATAGAGCAGCTTCTTGCCAACCGCACCCTCGACGGACAGCCGCGCCAGCTCCTCGAGCTGATGAAAAAGAATGTGCATATCCTGCTTCGCCTGGTCAACCAGATACTTGATTTCCGGAAGGTGGAGAACGGGCGCATGGAGCTCCATCTCGAACCTTTTGATTTGCTCGACAGCTTCCGGGGCTGGAACGACTCTTTCCGCATGGCGTTGCTGAAGAAACATATTGCTTTCAGCTTTGAGGCATCTCCCGATACGGACTTCCGGATGATGGCGGATGCGGAGAAGATGGAGCGCATTTACTTCAATCTCTTCTCCAATGCCGTGAAGTATACGCCGGAGAACGGGAAAATCACCGTACGGTTGTTAAAGTCGGAACAGAACTACAGTCTGTCCGTCTTCAATTCCGGCAGCTACATTTCTTCGACCGATGTGGAAGCCATCTTCGAGCGCTTCTATCAAGTGGACGGGCATCAAGCCGGTACCGGTATCGGACTGGCGCTGGTACGTGCCTTTGTAGAGATGCATGGCGGTAACATTACGGCACGCAGTGACGAGAAAGGCACTACTTTCATCGTTACTTTCCCGCAGCAGGATGTTTCGCAGTACCATCCCACCATAGTGACGTTGCCTGCCGAAGAGAAGGACGTGTCGTCCACCCTGATAGATACGGAAGTGAAGGCATGCGAAGAGGTGGTTGAGGCTGATTGTCCTACTGTGCTGGTAATTGACGATAATGCGGATATTCGCAACTATGTGAAGTCACTTCTGTCGAACGAGTTCCGTGTATTGGATGCTGCGGACGGGACAGAGGGTATCCGGCTGGCCATGAAGTATGTGCCGGATGTGATTATCTCCGATGTAATGATGCCCGGTATGGATGGTGTGGAATGCTGCCGCCGCTTGAAGGGGGAGTTGCAGACATGCCATATCCCGGTGATTCTGCTGACGGCCTGCTCGCTGGACGAACAGCGTATCCAGGGCTATGATGGCGGTGCCGATTCTTATATTTCCAAACCATTCAATTCGCAGTTGCTCTTGTCTCGTGTCCGCAATCTTATTGCAAACCGCCGTCAGTTGAGGCAGTTCTTCGGAGATAACCAGACTATCGAGAAGGAAGCCATCAGTGATTTGGATAAGGGTTTCGTCTCCCGCTTCAAATCGCTTGTCGAGGAGAGAATGAAAGATGCGGAACTCAATGTGGAGGATTTGGGACGGAATATGGGTATGAGCCGTGTGCAGCTTTACCGTAAGCTGAAATCGCTGACCAACTATTCGCCGAATGAGCTGCTGCGCCAGATGAGGTTGAAAAAGGCTGCCTCACTGCTTGCCTCCTCTGACATGACGGTAGCGGAGATTGCCTATGAAGTGGGCTTTTCGTCACCTTCCTATTTCACGAAATGCTATAAGGAACAGTTTGGGGAGAGTCCTACCGAGTTTCTGAAAAGAAGGGGATAGCTGTTGTCTATCCCCCTTGTTCTTAATACACGTCTGTTTACTTCTGTAAATGATACTGGAACTTATTTCAGTATTTGAGGCAGGTTTTCCCTTCCCCAGAAGTAGTAAACACAGATTCCAATCCAGCTTGTGAGCAGGATGATAATTGCAACTAATAGTTTCTTCACGCCGTCTACCGGCCACTTCATGATTTCAAGTACGGCTTTGACACACAGAACCACACCGATAATCCAAATGATAAATCCAATCATAACCTGTGATATTTAGTATTGTTAATTAAAAACAAATAGAGACTACGCCTTATTCAGGAGCAGCCTCTATTCTTTATTTAGTAATCGGAATTACTCTGTAACTTCAGCGCCCCAATTTTCTTTGGAAAGACGCTTGTAGCTATTGTAACGCCATTTAGCGTTTTCTTCAGCAGCCTTGAACAGCTCGTCGGCCTCCTGCGGATATTGCTTCATTACGGATGCGTAACGAACTTCACCCTTCAGGAAGTCTTGGAATCCGCTCCAATCCGGTTCCTTGCTATCCAGCGTGAACGGATTCTTGCCTTCAGCCTCCAGAGCCGGGTTGTAACGCCACAAGTGCCAGTAACCGCACTTAACGGCCTTTTCTTCCTCTGCCTGGCTCTTGCCCATACCTGCCTTCAGACCGTGGTTGATACACGGAGCGTAAGCGATGATGAGTGACGGACCGGGATATGCTTCTGCTTCACGGATAGCCTTCAGGGTCTGAGCCTGGTCGGCACCCATAGCGATTTGGGCAACGTATACGTAACCGTAAGTAGTAGCCATCAGACCGAGGTCTTTCTTGCGTACACGCTTACCGGCAGCGGCAAACTTGGCGATAGCGCCTACCGGAGTAGCCTTGGAAGACTGACCGCCTGTGTTGGAGTAAACCTCAGTATCCAGTACGAGGATGTTGACATCCTTACCGCTTGCGATTACATGGTCGAGACCACCGTAACCGATGTCGTAAGAAGCACCGTCACCACCGATAATCCACTGGCTGCGTTTTACCAGGTATTGAGACAGACTGGCGATAGTCTTGCAGCTGTCGCACTTGTCTTTGGCAGCTTCTACCATCGGAATAATCTTTTCAGCCAGTTCCTTGCTCTTGTCTGCATCGTACATGTTTTCAATCCAAGCCTGGAATACTTCTTTGTATTCGGCCGGAGTTCCTTCTGCTGCGATGGCATCTTCCATAGCCTTCACGATACGTGCGCGCATCTTTTCGTTGGCAAGCTCCATACCCAGACCGAATTCGCAGAAGTCCTCGAACAATGAGTTTGCCCAAGCAGGACCGTGACCTTTTTCGTTCTTGGTATAAGGAGTAGAAGGTACTGAACCGGAGTAGATGGAAGAACATCCTGTTGCGTTGGCTACCATTTCGCGGTCACCGAACAACTGGGAAATCAGCTTCACATACGGAGTTTCACCACAACCGGAGCAAGCGCCTGAGAACTCGAACAACGGAGTGGCGAACTGGGAGTTCTTCACGTTGGCCTTGATGTCAACCAAGTGTTGTTTGCTCTTCACGTTTTCAGCACAGTAAGTCCAGTTGGCAGCTTCCGGCAATTGGCTTTCGAGGTGCTTCATAGTCAGAGCCTTGCCACCCTTCTTCGGGTTACCCGGACAGACATCGGCACAGTTGCCACAACCCAGACAGTCGAGAACGTCTACCTGAATACGGAATGTCATACCGTCGAATGCTTTACCTACAGCCTTCAGTTGAGTGAAGTTGGCACCCTTCTGCTCTTCAGCATCGAGTACGAACGGACGGATGGAAGCGTGAGGACAAACGTATGCACACTTGTTACACTGGATACAGTTTTCAGCGTTCCATTCGGGAACGAATGCAGCTACACCACGTTTCTCATATTTGGCAGTACCTTGTTCCCAAGTACCGTCTTCGATACCCTTGAATGCAGATACCGGCAATAAGTCACCGTCTTGTGCGTTGATAGGACGAACCACTTCGTTGATGAATGCAGGGTCGTTGTTTTCAGCCTTGGCGTCGTCTGCCAGATTGGCCCAAGCCGGGTCAACGGTCAGCTGCTTGTATTCGCCGCCACGGTCAACAGCTGCATAGTTCTTGTTGACAACATCTTCACCCTTCTTGCCGTAAGACTTAACGATGAACTTCTTCATCTGCTCTACAGCCAGGTCAACCGGAATAACGCCGGTGATACGGAAGAATGCGGATTGCAGGATGGTGTTGGTACGGTTGCCCAAACCGATTTCTTGTGCAATCTGGGTTGCATTGATATAGTAAACAGTGATATTGTTTTGTGCAAAGTACTTCTTCACCTTGTTAGGCAGGTTCTTGGCCAGCTCTTCGCCTTCCCAGATGGTGTTCAGCAAGAAAGAGCCGTTCTTACGCAAGCCGCGGGTTACGTCGTACATGTGCAGGTAAGCCTGAACGTGGCAAGCCACGAAGTTAGGCGTATTTACCAGGTATGTAGAGCGGATAGGAGTGTCACCGAAACGCAGGTGCGAGCAAGTGAAACCGCCTGATTTCTTGGAGTCGTAAGAGAAATAGGCCTGGCAGTGCTTGTCGGTGTTGTCACCGATAATCTTTACGGAGTTCTTGTTGGCACCTACTGTACCGTCAGCGCCCAAACCGTAAAATTTGGCTTCGAACATACCTTCGCCGCCCAATGCGATTTCTTCTTCCTGGGGCAGAGAAGTGAAGGTAACGTCGTCCACGATACCGATAGTGAAGTGGTTCTTCGGCATCGGCATAGCCAGATTCTTGTAAACGGCGAGGATTTGAGCAGGAGTAGTATCCTTGGAACCCAAACCATAACGGCCGCCTACGATAACCGGAGCATTCTCTGCACCGTAGAAACAGTCTTTTACGTCGAGGTACAACGGTTCGCCGTTAGCACCCGGTTCTTTCGTACGGTCCAGTACGGCAATCTTCTTGGCAGTCTTGGGAACGGCGGCAAGGAAGTGCTTGGCAGAGAACGGACGATACAAGTGAACGGCAACCAAACCAACCTTTTCGCCATTGGCAACGAGGTGGTCGATAGCTTCGCGGGCAGCTTCCGTTACAGAACCCATGGCGATGATAACGCGTTCTGCATCTTCTGCACCGTAGTAATCGAACAAACCATACTTGCGGCCTGTGATTTTGGAAATCTCGTTCATGTATTCCTCAACGATAGCCGGAACTGCTTCATAGTAGTTGTTGCAAGATTCACGGTGTTGGAAGAAGTGGTCAGGATTTTCGGCCATACCACGGGCAACCGGGTTCATCGGGTTCAATGCACGTGCGCGGAATTCAGCCAAAGCTTCCTGGTCGATAAGCGGAGCGAGGTCTTCGTTCTCCAACATTTCAATCTTCTGGATTTCGTGAGAAGTACGGAAGCCGTCGAAGAAGTTCATAAACGGAACACGGGCCTTGATGGTGGCTAGGTGGGCAACACCTGCCAAGTCCATAACTTCTTGTACAGAACCTTCGGCCAACATGGCAAAACCAGTCTGGCGTGCAGACATAACGTCCTGGTGGTCACCGAAGATACACAGTGCATGGCTTGCCAATGTACGTGCTGATACGTGGAATACACAAGGCAGGAATTCACCGGCAATCTTGTACATGTTCGGGATCATCAGCAACAGACCTTGTGAAGCTGTGTAAGTAGTAGTCAGCGCACCGGCTTGCAGAGAGCCGTGGACGGCACCTGCAGCACCACCTTCTGACTGCATTTCCTGTACCAATACTGTTTCGCCGAAGATGTTCTTGCGACCTGCGGCAGCCCATTCGTCTACGTATTCAGCCATCGTAGAAGAGGGGGTGATGGGGTAGATGGCAGCTACTTCGGAGAACATATACGAGATATGTGCAGCAGCCTGGTTACCATCACAAGTAATGAATTTCTTCTGTTTAGTCATAACTAAATTGAATTATTTATTTAAGTAAAAAAATCTCTCTCTTAATACAAGAAACCGAATAACCAGAGAGGTATTTGGTTGCCTCGGCCTATTTCTGCCTTATGCAGTACATAAGTAACTCCCGGATTATTCTTTATCTTTGTTCCTTCCGGACAAATCTTGAAAGGCATCACCTCATCTACCATGAACGAGATGTTCTTGTCGCCCTTGTTCACCTTGTGGTCCTTCCACATTGTGTTGGCAAAGAAAGTGTCCAGTACGTCTTGCTCTTCCACCTTGACGGGATAGATGGAATACATCAGATTTGAATTATGCATCATTATCTTCGACGGCTTCTTGGGGAATTCTTCTCCTTTCGGATAGACCATATTGATGAGTCGTGCGTCTGCCAGATACTTGATGTAATTCATTACTGTGGCGCGGGAGGTCTGTATGTCGTTTGCCAGTTGGCTGACATTCGGCGCTTTCGGTCCGTCCACGGCCAACAAATATAGTAATTTCTTTATCTTCGAAAGGTATTTCAGCTCAATTTGTTTGATGAGCAGGATATCCACTTCCACCATCATGTTCATCGTCTTGAGCAGATTCTCCGAAAAGTTACGCTTTTCAAGGAAGAAAGGGTAGAAGCCGTGGTGCATATAGTCTTGCATGTAGTCCAATGGACGTACTTTGGAGAGGATGCCTTTGGCTATCTGTTCGTGGTTGCTCAGGATTTCTTCCAACGGATAGGCATGGAACTTCATGCCCGTCTGCAGGTTCAGGTATTCGCGGAAGGAGAAGCCGCGCAGGTTGTAGCTCTTCACGATGTCGCGCAACTCCATATTCTCCTCTTTCAGACGCATCACGGACGAGCCGGTGAACACGATTTTCAGGTTGGGGAAGCGGTCGTAGCACATACGCAGTTCCTTGCTCCATTCCGGGTACTTGAATACTTGGTCTATCAACAGCACTTTTCCTCCGCGGCGCTGGAATTCGGCGGCGAACTCCACGATGCCATGTCCGGAGAAGTAAAAGTTGTTCATGTTGATGAAGAGGCAGGAGCGGTCTGTGCCGAATTTCTCTTTGGCATATTGCAGCAAGAAAGTAGTCTTACCTACGCCTCTTGTGCCTTTGATACCGATAAGACGGTCATTCCAGTCTATTTCGTCCATTAGGTCGCGGCGTACGGGGGCATTGGTATGCTCTACGAGATAAGCGTGTGTACGGTAAAATGCTTCCATGCTTTAAATTCGGTTTATCGGGCGACAAATATACGGCTTTTTTATAGATTTGCAAAGTAGAGATGGCAAAATATTATATAACTTTGCACTCTCATACAAAACGTGAGTAATTGGTTAACATTTGAAAGATGAAACTTTATGTGTTCAATCCTGATGCAGATATGGCATTGGGAAATAATGAAGAAAATTATATGGCGCCCGCTACCATCCGCCGTATGGCTGAAGACTTGGCTTTGTTGCCGATTTGGTATGCCCAGCCGGGTAGTGGGGTACTGGCCTCTTCCGCCTATAATGCAGATTATCTGAAACAGATGCAACAGTTGTTCCGGCTGGATGTGCATTTGGTGACAGAGCCGGAGCTGCCCGATTATGCTGATGTGCGGGTAATGCCTTGGGGATGGAACCCCGCTATCCGTAAACGGATGTTGAAAGGCGGTGTTCTGGAAAAAAATCTTCCTACGCCGGATGCTTTGGATAAATATCGTATGAAGGCTGTCCGTAGTAACGCTTTGGCTTTTCGCGCACTTTTCTATTTCAATAAAATAGATTATACTTGTGGTGACGGTTGTTGCTTGGTGGAGGCTGATGGTAGAATGACGGATATCTCTCCGGATATTGTTGATCGTTACAAGGAGGGATGTGTGTTCAAATCACTTTGGTCGGGAAGTGGAAAGGGATTGTGTTGGTGCCGTCATGGCTTTACGAAAAATGTTTCCGATTGGTGTAGTAGGGCGCTGAAAGAAAATAGAGGTTTTGTGATGGAGCCTATATTTGATAAGGTGGAAGACTTTGCCATGGAATTTTATTCGGATGGTCGGGGAAAGCTTCTTTTTGTCGGCTATTCCCGTTTTGTTACGGATGACAAAGGGGCATATCGTGGTAATATCCTTACTTCGGATGAGCAAGTGGAGGAATGGATTCAGCAATATGTACCCTTTGAAGCATTTGTACGCATACGCAATATGATGCAGAAAGCATTGGAAACGAGTTATGCTACATCTTATATGGGTTTCTTGGGTGTGGACATGATGGTCTGCCGTCAGAAGGAAGGGCATCCGTATGCCATCAACCCCCATGTCGAAATAAATCTACGGATGAATATGGGAATCGTTTCCCATGTGCTTAGTGATCATTTCATTGTCCCCGGTGGGGAGGGACGTTTCTCCATTGATTGTTTTCCGACCCATGAAGCTTTGATGGAGCGGCATGAGCAGGATATGCAAAGCTATCCGCTGGTGGTGAAGGACGGCAGGGTTGTTTCCGGCTATCTGCCTCTGGTACCGGTCACTCCGAAGAGCCGTTACCGGGCTTTTGTCTGTGTCACTGCTGCTGAATAGCTTCGCTTTCGTTTCCGCAACGGTCTATGGCTGTCACGGCAAAATATTTTCGGGCAGTCCACGGGCGGATGGGGGCATAGGTATATTCCGTACCTTGTACTCGTTGTGCCAGGATATTCTCCGGATTGGAGGTATCTACGGGATAGGTGTCCGAACCGTAGATTACATACATCGGAGCATTCCGCTTGTCATTGTCCGTGGCGGGTTGCCAGCTTAGTTTCCAATAGCCGTTTTCCGGTGTTTCCACCGTGAGTCCGGAGGGAGGTGTAGGAGCTACATTGTCTATCCACGGCATGGCGGGTTGCAGGGCCGGGGCGGTATAGAAGTCTTCTTCCAGCGCCTCATAAAGCCCTTGCGTATTGTCCATCAGATACTTCACGCGGTAGTGTGCCTCGCCCGCCAGACCGTGGGCGCGGATAAAGTGCATCTGCCGTTCAATCTCGTCCAGCGTCCAGTTCCCTTCGCTGGGGTCGAGGAAGTAGATGCCCAGACCGGGAATGATTTGGCGTCCGTTACTTTGTTCCTGCCAGTCGAGGGCAAAGGGATAGAAATGATTGCCACGGAAATAGAGCATCGGATAAATCTGGTCCTGGATGCCCTCGCCCAGCCAACCCTGCACGTCTTGATAGACGGTGTGGAAGGCATTCCAGCCACGGGAGGGGTAGCGGGAAGTGTCTTTGTATTTTCCTACCGGGCAGGTGCTGACCTTTACCCAGGGTTTCATGGCTTTTACACCTTTATATATATAGCGTACTATTTCCGTCAGGTTGTCTCTGCGCCATTGGGCAAGGCTGCGTCCTTTGCTGTATTTGCGGTAGTCGTAGCTGTCGGGAAAACGGGGGGCGTTTTCCGGATAGCGCAGGTAGTCGAAGTGTATCCCGTCTACATCGTAGCGTTCCACCACTTCGCGGACAAGGCTCATCAGGTACTCTTTGGTTTGCGGATGTCCGGGATTCAGGAAGTATTCGCGTTTGTAGGGTACGCAGATGGCGCGTTTCTTTTTGGTGACGGACTCTTTACCGAGGGCGGCTACATGCTTGCGGTTGCCCAGAGGGATGGTCACCATCCAGGCATGGCACTCCATACCGCGCTTGTGGCATTCGGCTATGGCAAAAGCCAGCGGATCGTAGCCGGGGTCGCCGCCCACCTTTCCGGTCAGTATGGAGTTGTAGGGCTCGATGGCTGATTTGTAGAGGACATCTCCCCGTGTACGGGTCTGGAACAGTACTGTGTTGAAATTGGCGGCTTTCAGTCTGTCCAATATTTCAATCAGTTCGGCCTGTTGCTTGCGGATGCCTTCGGGCGAAGTGGTGCGTGTCTGCGGCCAGTCCAGGCCATAGACGGCAGTTATCCAGGCGGCACGCACTTCATGCTTGGGCGGTTGCGCAGCCAGTGGCAGCAAGACGGCCATATATAGTAAAATGGAAATAATTCGTTTCATTTTTCTCTTTTCTTCTTTATTTCTGTCATATTTCTCGGCGAAGATAAGCAAAACACCCGATTATTTTGTGCTGTTTACTTGGAAACTGTTACATTTGCATACATTAAAGATATTAACACGCCATGATTACATTTACGCTTTGCCTGCTGGCGTTGATAGCCGGCTATTTTATCTACGGACGCTTCATAGAACGCGTCTTTGGTCCCGATGACCGCAAAACACCCGCCCTTACCAAAGCCGATGGTGTGGATTACATTCCACTGCCTACTTGGAAAATCTTTATGATACAGTTTCTCAATATTGCCGGGTTGGGACCTATCTTCGGTGCCATCATGGGAGCTAAGTTCGGTACGGCATCCTATCTGTGGATTGTACTTGGCAGTATCTTTGTCGGTGCAGTGCACGACTATCTTGCCGGTATGCTCTCCTTGCGGCATGACGGGGAAAGCCTGCCGGAAATCATCGGACGCTATCTGGGGCTGACCACCAAGCAGTTGATGCGCGGCTTTACCGTCATCCTGATGATATTGGTGGGAGCTGTCTTTGTGGCAGGGCCGGCCGGACTGCTTGCCAAGTTGACCCCCGACAGCTTGGATACCACCTTCTGGATTATTGTTGTTTTCGCTTATTATATCTTTGCCACTTTGCTGCCGGTAGATAAGATTATCGGTAAGATATACCCACTGTTCGCCGTTGCCCTGCTGTTCATGGCGGTCGGTATTCTGGTAATGCTTTACGTCAACCATCCTGCATTGCCGGAGATATGGGACGGATTGCAGAACACGCATCCCGATGCGGTTGCATTGCCCATCTTCCCCATCATGTTCGTCAGCATTGCCTGCGGTGCCATCAGTGGCTTCCATGCCACGCAGAGTCCGCTGATGGCACGTTGCATGACAAGCGAGCGCCACGGACGCCCCGTTTTCTATGGGGCAATGATAACCGAAGGCATTGTAGCTCTGATATGGGCTGCCGCCGCCACTTATTTCTTCCACGAGAACGGGATGGGGGAGACGAATGCCTCTATCATTGTAGACGCCATTACAAAAGACTGGCTGGGTGCCGTAGGTGGCGTATTGGCCATTCTGGGTGTTATTGCCGCGCCTATTACCAGTGGCGACACGGCTTTCCGTTCAGCGCGCCTCATTGTGGCGGATTTCTTGGGAATGGAACAAAAATCCATGCGTCGCCGTTTATATATATGCATCCCGATGTTCCTGGTAGCCATTAGCTTGTTGCTTTACAGCCTGCGGGACAAGGATGGATTTGACATGATTTGGCGTTATTTTGCCTGGGCCAATCAGACTCTGTCCGTCTTTACGTTGTGGGCCATTACGGTCTATCTGGTACGCGAGAAGAAAGGACGTTATTATTACGTCACCTATTTCCCGGCATTATTCATGACGGCTGTGTGTACCACTTACATCTGCATTGCTCCCGAAGGTTTCGGGCTCGGTCCGAATTATGCGCTGGGCGTAGCCTTGATAGCTGTTGTGCTGGCTGCTATTTGGTTTAATATTTGGTATTTTAAGACGACTAAAAAACTTTGGTAATGAAGAAAATCAAGAAATCTACCGGGCTCACGTTGGCCCTGCTTATTTACGTTTCTGCTACTGCCGCTTATTTCCTTCCCCGCAATACGGAAATCAGCGATACTGAGAAGTATGTCACCGTAGCTGCTTCGTACCTCATTGTATTTGTGCTGTGGCTGGTGCTTCGCAAGAAGGAGGCGCTGCAACGCAAGCGATTCGAAGAAGACAATAAACAACATTGATTATTTACTCAAAAAACAGAACAAGATGAAAAAACTGGCATTATTCGTTTGCTTGCTTGTTGTCACAGTGGCAGCTCAGGCACAGTTTGAAAAAGGTAAGTGGATTTTGAACCCGTCCATCACCGGTTTGGAATTTTCTCATGACACGGGAACCGACAAGACAAGTTTTGGCCTTGAAGCCAAGGGAGGTGCTTTCCTGCTCGACAACATCGCCTTGCTGGTGCATGCTGGGGCTGCTTGGAATACCGGAGGGTCTGACCTCGATGTCTATACGCTGGGTGTAGGTGGACGTTATTATTTCGACAAGATTGGCGTGTATCTGGGTGCCGATGTCAATGTGGACCGTTGGGATTGGGGACATGATTTGGATGATACCAAGTTCTCTTTCGGTCTGGAAGCCGGTTATGCGTTCTTCCTGACCCGCACGGTGACCATCGAACCTGCAGCTTACTGGAACGTCAATAGCGACCGTTCTAAATTCGGTCTGAAGGTAGGTTTCGGATTCTATTTCTAATCTTATTTTCCTGCTACTGCAAGTTTTTTTGCAGTGCCGCTGTAAATGTGTTGCAGTGGCACTGCATAAATGTTTGCAGCAGTACTGCAAAAGATATGCAGTGGTTTTGCAGTAACGTTTTGCTTAGAGCAATGCTGCATATTTTCTAACTTGTTTCAAGCGCTCCATGAGTGTTTGGTCACTTTCAGCCAATTGCATGTTATAGTCTAGCTGCATTCGCATCAGCAAGCTGGCACTGATTCCCAAGGCTGCTTCAAAGAGCAATGCTGTAGATGTTGTGAGGGGACGTCGACAGTTCAAGATGTCGTTTAGTACCTTATATGAGATGCCGGTTTGTGCAGCAAGCTTAGTTTGGGGTAATTTTCTATTTTCCACCTCTTCTTTGAGTAATTCACCCGGATGTATAGGGCGTTGGCATTTATAATTTCCCATATTCATAATCATTTATAGTGGTTCGATAATTCCAGGATATTACATATTGTCACTACGGTTTCAGATGTACTCTGCTTTACTGTGAATTCTATGCGGTATTGGTCATTTACTCTAATGGAAGAAATACCTGCTTTATCTCCTTTCAATACTTCGTAATGAAACGACCGAATGGCGTAAAGCTCTTCGATATTTTGAACGTATTCCAAGGTCTTTATGCGCAACTGATATCGTTTCACCATTTGAGGCTGAAAGCGATATTTCTTATCCTTTGTTTTTCCTTCCTCATATAGTTGTTGCAAGTATTCCTTATCAAAGTGTATTTCCATTGTTTTTAGATTGTTTTCATTGTGCAAAGGTAATGTATATCTCCAATATTCCACTATAAAAGTGGATATTTGTTGGTTGCCTGGATAACGTGAAACTTTTTATATGTTAATGAAAGTAGAGGCTGGTTTTGAACATTATAGCAAAAATCCTTATATTTATACTCGAAGTATGAATCCTAAAAGCAAAATGCCATGAATAGAGTTTGTATTACCTTATTGCTTTGCTGCTTGTCATCTTGCCGAATGAATAAGACGGAACGCATGGAAATGTCTGAAGATTCCATAGATACAGTAAGGATAGACCAAGGGGTGGGAAAAAAAACAGTGAGCGATAGCCTCAAGATAGGGATTGCGGATGATGGTGACTACTTGCAAAGACAATTGCTTGCCATTCACGAAGAACTGAGAAAAAGATTGAATAATACACCATATACACACATTCAGAGGAATGTGACCGGATATGGGGTGGGGTTGCATTGCATCGATCTAGATTTGATGGTGAATACTCCCGAGCGGCAGAAAGAGTTCCGGGAGAAGATAATGGACTCCCCCGTTTTCTGTTTTCATGGTGTAGAAGTCCCCGTCATCAACGAGAGAGTAAGCAGGAATCATATTCGTGGCATCCATATCCGTCCCGAATATCCGGTCTTTTCAACGAAAGCTCTCCATGCGACATTCATCCTCAGCAATCACAGCGGCGGAGATTTGACCTGCGGCGAGCATTACTACCTGACGTTCGAAGACGAAAAAGGTACCTGGCGGGAATTGCCGATAAACGCTGCCTTTTGGGACATCGCCTATGTGCTGCGGGATGGGGAGGAAAGGGTTATGAAAGCCTCCCTTTATCCGGATGTGCATCCCAACAAGCCGGGACGCTACCGTTACTTTTATGAGATAACCATCAGGAGGAAACCTGTCTTGATGATGGCTGAGTTCAGACTGACGGACAATGAGGAAGAATGGAGAACGGCGGAAAAGACATCTCTTCCCCCTTATATTTCGGATGCAGGGAAGGGCGGGAGCCCACAATTGATAACGGAAGAGCCAATGGAAGAACCGGTCTATAAAGTAGTGGAAGTGATGCCCGAGTTTCCGAGAGGTATGAAAGCCTTAATGGATTTTATTCAAAAGAATATCCGTTATCCGGAAGAAGTCCGTAAGAATGGCATTCAAGGAAGAGTTGCTGTCAGCGTGGTGATTGACGAGAATGGTCGTGTGACGGACCCCGTTATTATGCGCAGCAGGTATCCTGCCCTGGATGAGGAAGCATTACGGATTGTAGAATTGATGCCACAATGGAAACCGGGGATGCAGCAGGGTAAAGCCGTGAAGGTGGAATTTACTTTTCCGGTTACTTTTAAATTGGAGTAGTAGCACCCGGTAAGATTAAGCACAAAGACACGGAGGCATAGAGTTTTATTCTTTTTCCTTGAATTTAATATCTCTGTGTCTCCGTGCCTCTGTGTTCTATTTAAGGAAGCGAGGGGTGTAATTTCTCTTGCAAGAATTGTCCCGTATAACTTGCCGCACACTTCGCCACTTCCTCCGGTGTACCGGTAGCTACGATGTTTCCTCCTTTGTCCCCTCCTTCGGGCCCCAGGTCTATCACATGGTCCGCACACTTCACCACATCCAGATTATGTTCGATGATGACAATGCTGTGCCCGCGGCGTATTAGGGCATCGAAGGCTTCGAGCAGTTTCTTGATGTCATGGAAGTGTAGTCCGGTGGTCGGTTCATCGAAGATGAACATGGTCGGGTCTGCTTTCTCCTGGCTGAGGTAGAAGGCGAGTTTCACGCGCTGGTTCTCTCCACCGGAGAGGGTGGAGGAGGCTTGCCCCAGTTTGATATATCCCAAACCTACATCCTGCAAGGGTTGCAGCTTCTTCACAATCTTTTTCTGTCCGTGTTGCGTAAAGAATTCGATGGCTTGGTTTACGGTCATCTCCAATACGTCGTAGATATTCATGTCGTGGAACTTCACTTCCAGCGTGTCCGCCTTGAAGCGTTTGCCGTGGCAGGATTCGCATTCCAGTACAAGGTCTGCCATGAATTGCATCTCCACCGTGATGGTGCCTTCACCCTTGCATTCCTCGCAACGGCCGCCTTCGCTGTTGAAGCTGAAGTATCCGGCACTGTATCCCATCTGCTTGGCAAGCGGTTGGTCCGCCCATAGTTTACGGATTTCATCGTAGGCCTTGATGTAGGTCACGGGGTTACTTCTCGATGACTTCCCGATAGGATTCTGGTCAACAAACTCTACATTGCGCAGGTTCTGCAAGTCTCCTCCAATGGAAGTGAACTCGCCTGGACGTTCGTTGCATTCATCCAGCTCTCGTTTCAGGGCGCGGTAGAAGATGTCGCGTACCAGCGTACTCTTGCCCGAACCGCTGACACCGGTGACTACGGTCATTACATTCAGCGGGAACCGTGCCTCTACACCCTTCAGGTTGTTTTCGCGCGCGCCTTTTATTTCTATGTAGTTGTTCCACGGGCGGCGGTGTTCCGGCAGGGGGATGGTTTCTTCGCCCAGCAGATAGCGCACGGTATAGCTGTCACTGTCTTTCTGAAGGTCTTTCATATCTCCTTGGTAGACGACCTTCCCTCCCAGGCGGCCTGCCCGGGGACCGATGTCGATGATATAGTCGGCAGCACGGATAATCTCTTCATCGTGTTCCACTACCACTACCGTATTGCCCAACTGTTGCAGCTGGCGGAGCACGTGTATCAGTTTGTCCGTATCGCGGCTATGCAGGCCGATGCTCGGTTCGTCAAGAATATACAGGCTGCCCACCAGACTACTTCCCAGCGAGGTGGCGAGGTTGATTCGCTGGCTTTCACCGCCGGAGAGCGAGTTGCTGAGGCGGTTCAGCGTGAGGTATCCCAAACCGACATCCAATAGGAATTGGATGCGGCTGTTGATTTCTGTCAGGATGCGGCGGGCTATGTCGGCGTCATGTGGGTCTAGCTGCAGGTTGTCGAAGAAGAGCTTCAACTCAGTGATGGGCAAATCTACCAGTTCGGAGATGTTGCGTCCTCCCACGCGTACGTAGTTTGCTTCGGGCTTCAGGCGGGTACCGTGGCATTTGGGGCAGAGCGTCTTTCCGCGGTAGCGTGCCAGCATCACACGGTATTGTATCTTGTACTGATTTTCCTGCACCATCTTGAAGAAGGCGTTGATGCCCTCAAAGTAGGGTGTCCCTTCCCACAGCATCCGGCGTTGCTCGTCGGTCAGTTCATAATAGGGAGTGAAGATGGGGAAGCCGGCTTTCTCGGCTCCGTGTATCACCATATCCCTCCATTCGCCCATCTTTTCGCCCCGCCAGCATACAACGGCTCCATCATAGACGGACAAGGAGCGGTCGGGTATCACGAGATGCTCGTCGATGCCGATGACTTTCCCGAATCCCTCGCATACGGGACATGCGCCGATGGGAGAGTTGAAGGAGAACATCTGGTCGTTCGGCTCCTCGAAGATGATGCCGTCCGCCTCGAACTTGGTGCTGAACCGGTAGAGGCAGGTGCTTCCGTCGGACTGGTAGAACCGCAGCAGGCAGGCGCCGTCTCCTTCGTACATGGCTGTCTCTGCCGAGTCGGTGAGGCGGCTCACGGAGTCCTTTTCGGAAGAGGCTGTCATACGGTCAATCAGCAGGAAAACGGTGTCTCCCTCTTTCGGCTTGTATTCGTCGATGCGCATCATCTCACCGTTCACTTCCAGACGGGTGAAACCTTGCTTCATGTCTATCTCCAGTTGTTGTTGCAGCGTGCGGTCTTCGCGCAGCAATATCGGGGCGAGCACGGTATATCTGGTTCCTTCCGGATATTCCAGCATGCACTTCACGATGTCTTCCGCCGAATGCTTCTTCACTTCCTGTCCGCTGACCGGGCTGAAGGTTTTCCCCACACGGGCATAGAGCAGCCGCAGGTATTCGTATATTTCGGTGGAGGTGCCCACGGTGGACCGCGGATTGCGGCTACTAACTTTCTGCTCGATGGCAATGGCAGGCGGGATGCCTTTGATGAAATCGCATTCGGGCTTGCTCATGCGTCCCAGGAATTGGCGGGCGTAACTGCTCAAGCTCTCCACGTAGCGGCGCTGCCCCTCGGCATATAATGTATCGAAAGCAAGTGAGGATTTTCCGGAACCGGACAGTCCGGTGATGACTACGAGTTTGTTACGGGGAATCTCTACGTCAATGTTCTTGAGGTTATTGACACGGGCTCCCTTTATGATAATCGATGTATTTTCTGCCATATAAAAGTCACTTATGTGATTTAGGATTTGCAAAGATAATGCAAACCGGGGTAGAATAAAACGAACCTGCTGGAAAAATCGTATCAGATAGGCAAGGTTAAGATTTGTTATACTTTAGGATGACTGCTAATTTACATTAAATAAAAGCACTAAATTCGCATCCGACTCCTTTTAATGTCCGAACATGGTAAAGCGTAATATAAAATGGCTTCTTGTTGTGCTGGTGTTAGGTTTATGCCCCTCAATCCTGCATGCCGAAGACCCTTATGGAGAGATGAAAGCTCTGGCAGATAGTGCGCAGAAAGTGTTGGGACAAGACCGATTGCCTTCCATCAATGCCCGGTGGATAAAACTTGCCCGCGAACTGAACGATACGGTACAGATTAGTGATGCCCATAACAACTTGATTTCTCATTATTATCAGTTGGGGGACATTGACCAATTGAAAGCCGCAACCTATGAATATATGGACTGGTGCTGGAAATACCAACGGACACGAGACCGGTATATGGCGTGGCGGCAGTACATTCAGCGTATGACGGAGAAAGGTATGCAGGAGGAGGCGATGGCTGAAACCGTCAGGCTCCATCAGGATGCCGAGCAAGCCCGGGACAAATACGGATTGGCATGTGGCGAAATGTGCATCGGGTATAACCATCGGGTCTTTGGAAACAACGTAAAACTGTGTATAGAGAATTACAACAATGCACTGAAACTTTTCGAGGAAGGCAGCTATTATCGTGACGCATACGTGGTGTTGCTTAATATTATCCAGACTTATCTTTCACGCAGTGAGTATGCAGAAGCCGGCGAGTATCTGAGTAAATTGTCGCAACTGGAGGACAAACTGGACCGTAAACAAGTCGGCATAGACCCTTCCCTGCACCTGCGTTTCTGTGAATTCAGGGTTATAGGCTTATTGGCCAATGAAGGTAGAAAGGCTACTGAGTCTTATATTGAGGAGACCGACCGCTTCTACCGTCAACATCCGGAGAGCTCGACACCCGAAGCATGGTTTGGCTATAAGATAATGTGTTGCCGTATCCTCGGTGATTTGAAAGGTAACATTGCTTACGTGGATTCACTCATGGATTATCAGCATTCACTGGGGCTTTGCTATCCTTATAACCATTATATGAAAGGAGAACTGCAGGAACAGTTGGGCGATTATCGTGCGGCTTGCCGCAGTTATGCCAGATATGCCGCCGTGAGTGACTCCGTGCGTACGGCAGAAATGGATGACAAGCTAAGCAAATATACGGCACAGTTTGAGGTGGACCGGTTGAAGATGGAGAAGCTGGAGCTGAGTGCCAGATTGAACAAGGAACGACTGATGATAGCCTTGGCTGTTGGCGGACTGGTATTGTTGCTTTTGCTGCTCATTACTTATCTGTATATCCGCACCCTCTCCATGAACCGCAAGTTGGAAGCTGCACGCAGGGCGGTGGAAAAAATGAGCCAGGTCAAAAGTTCCTTTATACAGCATATCACCCATGAAATCCGTACTCCGTTGAATTCCATCGTCGGCTTTTCTACCTTGCTGGCTCAAGAGAAGCTGGATGATGTGGAGAAACGCGAGTATGTTGAACAAGTGGAGGGCAACAATACATATCTGTTGAGTCTGATGGAGAACATACTCAATATTGCGGATATGGATTCGCGAGTGTGGGAGATGCCGCGGGAGGAGATAGAAGTGGATGCGTGTTGCAAGGAATGTATTGAGGGCTTCCGTCCGGAACTGAAGCCGGGAGTTGAACTGGAATATGTGCCTGCTTCCGGCATTATGGCCTTTTATGCAGCCCGGCAATGGCTGAAAATGGTGCTGGTGTCTTTGTTGGATAATGCGGTGAAGTTTACGGAAGAAGGTCATATACGCGTTTCCTGCGAGGAAGATAAGTCCCGACATGTATTGCGCTTCGTGATAGAGGATACCGGTATAGGCATCAGGCCGGACGAATCGGACCGTATTTTCGAACGTTTTTATAAAGTGGACACGTTTACCAAAGGGTCCGGATTGGGGCTTGCCATAGCCAATGAGATAATGGAGTTGGTGGGAGGCCGGATTTATCTGGATGACACCTATTGCGGAGGATGCCGCTTTATTGTGGAATGGCCGATGAAGGACAAACCTTAATTATAAACTATTTTAAGTATTAAAAAGCTGTAATTAGAGAATGAGAGTAAAATCCCTTTTATGTGTATTCTTCTTGCTGCTAATGGCGGGAGGAGTATTTGCGCAAGTGCAGACCGGGTCTGCCTATCCTAAACGTGAATTTCGTGCAGCATGGATACAGTCAGTAAACGGACAGTTCCGTGGAATGCCGACCGAAAAACTGAAGCAGAATCTGATCGGGCAGTTGAATTCCTTGCAGAAGGCGGGAATCAACGCCATAATTTTCCAGGTACGTCCCGAAGCGGATGCTCTGTATGCTTCCAGACTGGAACCGTGGAGTCGTTTCCTTACCGGAGTGCAGGGTAAAGCGCCCGAACCCTATTGGGACCCTATGCAGTTTATGATTGATGAATGCCATAAGCGTGGTATGGAGTTTCATGCATGGATTAATCCGTATCGCACGAAGACGACCTTGAAGAGTGAGTTGGCTCCCAATCATGTGTACAATATCCATCCGGAATGGTTTGTCACTTATGGCGACCAGTTGTATTTTGACCCGGCACTGCCTGAGAGCCGCCGGCACATCTGCATGGTGGTGAGCGACATCGTTTCCCGCTATGATGTGGATGCCATTCATATGGACGATTACTTTTATCCTTATCCCATTAAGGGAAAGGATTTCCCTGACGATGCAAGTTTTGCACGTTTTGGCGGAGGTTTCAGCAATAAAGGAGACTGGCGCCGGAGCAACGTGAATGTGCTGATTAAGAAACTGCATGAAACAATTCGTGAAATCAAGCCGTGGGTGAAGTTCGGGGTTTCTCCGTTTGGCATTTACCGGAATGAAAGCAGTGACCCGCTTGGCAGTAAGACCAAAGGCCTGCAAAACTACGATGACCTTTATGCGGACGTGTTGCTGTGGGCCCGTGAAGGTTGGATAGACTATAATATTCCGCAGATTTATTGGCATATAGGACATCCGGTTGCCGACTATGAGACACTGGTGAAGTGGTGGGCCAGAAATACGGAAAACCGCCCCTTGTTTATCGGCCAGTCCGTGATGAACACCGTGCAGAATGCCGACCCCAAGAACCCGTCGATAAATCAGCTTCCTCGCAAAATGGCCTTGCAACGGGCCTATCAGACCATCGGTGGCAGTTGCCAGTGGCCTGCCAGTGCGGTTGTAGAGAATGCAGGCAAGTATCGCGATGCCCTGATTGCCGAATATCATAAGTATCCGGCGCTGCCTCCCGTTTTCGATTTCATGGATAACGAAGCCCCGGCAAAGGTACGTAAGATGAAACCGGTGTGGACGGAAGACGGATATATTCTTTTCTGGACAGCTCCCAAGTATAAAGAGGAAATGAACCGTGCCGTCCAATATGTGGTCTATCGCTTTAATGACAAAGAGAAAGTGAATATAGATGACCCTTCCCATATTGTAGCCATCACGCGCGATAATTTCTATAAACTTCCTTATGAAGACGGAAAGACAAAGTACCGCTATGTGGTGACAGCCTTGGACCGTCTGCATAATGAATCGAAATCCGTTGGAAAGAAGATTAAACTTTAAAAATTAGGGATTAAGGATTAGGGATTAATCATTAACGTTTAATCCTTAATCCCTAATAAAGTATCAATCCTGCTATTCCACAAGCTACAATCATTCCTATCGGGTTCAGTTTATATTTCTTTGTGCCTATAAATGTCACGAGGAAGATGAGGCAGCTGATGACGAAGGAATATATGTCTTCTTTGGGAGAACTGAAGTTTTCCGAATTCATCAATACCAGCGCGGCTGAGGCCAGCAGACCGACTACTGCCGGGCGGAGCCCACTGAATACCGCTTCCACGGAAGGATGTTTCTGGTATTTCAGAAAGAATTTGCTGATGGTCAGCATCAGTAGGAAAGAAGGAAGCACCACGGCAAACGTAGCAATAATAGAACCTAAAATACCATAGCTTGTACCGTAGCAATCAGCTATCGTAGTATAACCCACATAAGTTGCCGAATTGATTCCTATCGGACCGGGTGTCATCTGGCTGATTGCCACAATATCAGTAAATTCCTGCGCTGTAAGCCAACCGTAACGGGTAACTACTTCACCTTGTATCATAGACAACATGGCATATCCGCCACCAAAGCCGAAAAGCCCAATCTTAAAGAATGTATAGAATAACTGTAAGAAAACCATGATTAGTAATTAATGATAAATGGTTAGTGATTAATGTTGCTATCCTTTTTAATTCTTTAATTTTTAATTCTTCGGACGTTGAAAACGTCCGAAGCAGTATCCTCCTACACCTGCCGCAATGATAATCCAGATGGGAGAGAAGCCCAACAGCCAGATGAGCAGTGCTGAAACCACCGGTATCCATATGTTGTATCGGTTTATCCGGGCCGATTTAGCCATGCTGAATGTAGGGGCTGCAATCAATGCAACCACTGCCGGGCGAATACCTTTGAATATACGTTCCACAATGGTGTTGTCCTTGAAGTTGTGAAAGAACAACGCTATGGCGAGGATGATGAGAAACGAAGGAAGTATGGTTCCCAATGCAGTGATTATGCTCCCTCGTATTCCCCGTAGCCGGTACCCTATAAAAATGGATATATTGACGGCAAGGATGCCCGGAGCGGACTGTGATATAGCAAGCAGGTCAATGAAATCTTCTTTGGCTATCCAGTTTCGTTTGGTTACGATTTCGTTTTCTATCAGCGGTACCATAGCATAACCGCCGCCGATGGTAAAGGCTCCTATCTTAAAGAAAATGGAGAATGCTTCAAGATATATATTCATATTCAAAATGTTGTAATTTACTTTAAATTCTTATCAATTTGATGGATTAATTTGAAAGACAAACGCTTATGGAAGTTCTGAAAAGTCTAAGGTAACGATTTGGAGATTGTGCTAATTTCAGTATTTTACAGTCTCATACTCGTGAAACAACTATTCTTTAAACAAAGGTAAGAATATTTTTTGATTAAAGAAAAAATCTCGAAGGAAAAATAAAAAATGTTTGGGAAGAGGATTGGAAAAAATTCAAGAAAGGGAGGTTGAGGGATTAAGTGAGGGAAATTGCATAATCAATTTGTGGTTACCGAAAAAAGGTATATTCGGAATGCCTGCATATTGCTTCTACCAGCGATTGCACGACCAGTAATTATATTAAAAAATTACCCCAATCAAGAAGAATTTTACGTTTCTCGGTTGGGGTATAAAGGTTATTTGAATTGTAACCATACCTCATATATTCAAGCTGGCTTCATTCAAAAGAAAGTCGAAGATGTTTATTATTATTCCTCCATTATTTTGACAGACAAAAGTCAGGGCACTGATAATAATTATCTTTGGAGAACCGTTATTTATATGCAGTGACGATTTCATTCCAAAAAGATTTCAGTCATCTTGTCCTTGTCGCAATACCGGTACAATTGATGGCGGATCGTATGGATGTAATTTTTACCCAAAATGGATTTGATGATGGAAGCCCGCACCAAGGACGTGAACTCTCCTTCAACGGTAGTGTGTAATGTTTCCCAAAGGGATTGCTCTTCTTCAGTTCTTAGACCGATTCTTTGTGAGGAACATAACAGGTTTTCCAAACGTTCCTTCTCTTTAATCGTATATCTTTTCTCGGCAGACAATATGGACAAAGCGTCTTTGAGCATCATGTTCAGCAGCCCGTTCCAACTGATATCAATGCTGCTGTCGCCCCCTAAATTGATTCCGGCACCTACAAACAGGACAATCTTTTTTTTGTCCTTCAGATCCTGTCTTAAGGCTTCGATATTCGCCTGATAAGTATCGTGTTCGAATATCAGGTGTTTGGATTTGTCTATCTGTCGTTCCATATCCATTCAAAACGTTCTACATCTGATTCCACAAGTAGCTCTCCTGACTGTACCTCGATGAATGTCAAGTCGGAGATAGCCCTAACTGTATGTTTAACACCTTTCTTGATCGTAACCGTATCGCCTCTGCTAACAACCGACCTGATATCATCGAGTACCAGTTCTCCCTCGCCGTCGATAAACGTCCAGACTTCATTGCGATGGCGGTGTAGCTGATAGCTGATACCCTTACCGGATTTGATTTTCAGCTGCTTGGTAAGGGATTTGCAGCCATCGGGGAACTCGGCGGTATCGACAACTTTGTATTCGCCCCAGCGGTGCTCCTCGAACATCGGTCGGCGTTGCAGACAATCGGCGTAGGTCTTGATGTTTTCGCTCTTGCTCTTGTCCGAGATCAGGATTCCGTCGTTCGATGCCGCAATGACCAGATTCCGTGTGCCAATACACATGATTGGCAGTCCAAGTTCGTTGATGACGTGGGTATTCTCGGATTCTTCATCCATGATAACATTGCCCATGGTGTGTTCCGATAGTTCATCAGTCAACGTATTCCATGTACCAAGGTCTTTCCACTCTCCGGCAAAAGGTACGACGGCTACCGACTGTGCCTTTTCGGCGACCTCGTAGTCGAAGCTGATCTTGGGAAACTCCCCGTAACGGGAACGGATCTCCGCAAATGTGTCGGCTTCAATGTACCGGGCTACGATATCCGTCATATATCCCAACCTGAAAGCGAATACGCCCCCGTTCCAGAAAGCACCCTCCGAAATAAGTTTCTCAGCAGTCATCATATCTGGTTTTTCCGTAAAGCGTGATACTTGAAATGTTCCTTTGTTTTGTACATCATTGGCTGGCACTACATATCCGTATTTTGCTGACGGATATGTGGGTTTAACTCCCATCAATACCAGTTCGGCTACATTGTTTTTCACTACATCCGCTATCCTGCGAATCGTATCAAAATAACCAGCTTCAGTATAAGGGTCGCAAGGCATGATGATTACAATCTCATCGGTGGAACATTTTCGTTCGTAGGCCAAATACGAGCTTGCGAGAGCGATAGCTGGGAATGTATCGCGACGCTCCGGTTCCGTAACTACAGGAATCTCTTCTCCAAGCTGGTTGATGATGACATCCCGCTGCAACTGGCTTGTTGCCACGGTAATCGAATCACAGATGCCGGTTTCCCGTAATTGCCGTACCACCCGTTGCACCATCGACTCTTTCGAGCCATCGGGCGCAGTCAGCAGTTTAATGAATTGCTTTGACCGTGTATTATTGGAAAGCGGCCACAGGCGTTTGCCCGAGCCGCCAGATAACAATATGATTTGCATAGATTATGTTCTTTTGTGAGTTTACATCACGAAGTTTGATTTTGCCTAATTTCGTTTTGTGTAAACGGGTAGGTAATAAATACAACTAACAGAAGGAGATGCGAATAAAAATTCCATTGTATTCGATTTTTTCTTTGCAAATAATTAATCAATAATTACCTATTGACTAATTTTGTCATGCATTTTTTCAGCAAATAATTTGGTAAAAAAACACATAAAAATGTTGCCCATGCCCTAACAGTATTGTATTTAAGAATTTGCTTGTATACTGTTACATTGTAACGAATGAGTTTCATCTTATTATTAGACAGAGAACCTTCCCTAACTCTATAATATGCCAGTGTGTCTTTTATGCCATATGCTATAGGACATTTTTTCATTAGAAGAATTTTCCATGCCCAATCTTGTCTCTTTCTCAATGTTGGCATATAAATTTTTCCTATCTGATGTGTATCATAGATACAGGTCAGAAACCCAATATAGTCATTTCGTGTCATTTTTTTATACGAAATTTTGGAGGGAGCGATGACGATTCCAAAAACTTTGTCATTCTCATTGCATTTCAAGTAAGAAGAATAGCAGATTTCCACCCGATTTTCTACCATGAACCGTAATTGCACTTCCAATTTTTCCGGTTTCCAACGGTCATCACTATCGCAAAATGCAATGTATCGTCCTTTTGCTTCTTCAATGGATTTATTTCGAGCCACTCCTGCACCTTTGTTTTCCTCCATAACGAAAAGCTTTATTCGCTGGTCATATGCGGCATATTCCTTTATAATCTCACACGTATTATCTGTAGAACAATCATCAGTAATCAGCAATTCCCAGTTTGTATAGAACTGACTCACAATCGAATCAATTGTTTTCGCTATGTACTTAGACGAATTGTACGATGGCATTATTATTGATACTAATCCAAAATCTGTCTCCATATGAGTAATGTTTATAACAATACCGTTTCCCAGCATTTCTTGAAATAGCGCAAATCGAATTTCATAAGAGAGTGAGAGTCCGGTATAGACCTGTTTTTCAATAATCTATTCACGTGATGGGGCAAATCTTCAAAAGAAGTGCAGATTGTTTGCCCTGACATCACTAACAATTCTTCCATTCCACCTTTTCCACTTCCGATAACAGGAGTTCCACATAGCACGGCCTCATGAACTACACGATTCCAGCCTTCTTTGAACAGAGACATTGTTATGACAATATCAGAAGCAGCCAGCAAAAGACGATATTCCTCAAATGGTAACATAAGATTAGGTATAGGAAGTTCCACATCTTTATTCCCGGATGTAACAAAATAGGCATCAATATCCTTCAAAGAATTATAGGTTTCTATGACGCCTTTTTTCTTTAAGCAATTCCCCAAATATATCAGTGGTTTATTTTTGAATCCGTATTGCCTTTTGAATCGTTCTTTTTCGTTTTCTGAAAAATGATATAAATTAGTATTGAATGAGTTATATATAACAGTTATATTTTTGAAACCATCTTTTTCTAACATCTTTCTCCAACAATCTGCAACAGTGACAACTCTTGTAAACCTATTCTTGTTACGATATAATGCCTTTTCGCAAAAAGTTTGGTAAAAAGAACTTGTGCCATAGGAAAAAGAACTATCTAAATGGTGTACCACTACGATATTACGAGAATATCGTCCTGCAAACCATGTAGTTTGATTCGTTAAAAATAAAGAGCCTCTATAGAAAAATCTATATTTTATATACAAGAATAGTATTCTTGGAATATTTAATACCTTTGTTCGATATTTTATTAGAAAGACACGTTTGAACTCAAGTGTATCTTTCAATAGATCGATTACCTGATTTTCATATACACGTCCTCCATAAACCTTGTTGTTAAGGTCTATCTTTACAATTTTTTTTCGCATAAATTAGTTGGTAATTTGTTCGATACTGTGCAATATCTTATTTGGAGTTTGCAGATTTATGTCTCAAATCTTGATGTTGAGACAATTCGTATTCATATAATTTCGCTCCAACCATGAAATAATAGATGAACCATTGCATAGCTACAAACAGACCTCTGAAGCCATGTAAACACCCACCTCTACGGAAATAAATTAAGCAAAACACATAGATAGGTTTTACTATTTGTAACTTCATTCCCCATTTTTGCCGTTTTTTTATGCACTCATCCAGTTCGTAACGATAATATCTGTTATTTCTTAACCACCAAGATGAGATATCCGTAAAATCATCATGCACCAATGCGTGCTTCAAATATACCTTTTGACCTGATACCTCCACCTGAGCGTGTACTTCCTTATCTTGATAGCGCCCTTTATCTCGGCGGAACAACCTTGATTGATAATCCGGATATGCAGAAGCTTTACCCATAAACTCACCCCAAAACAAATTCTTGCGAGGTATATACGCTAAATCTACTTCATTTTCCACTGTCGCAAGGAATTTTGTAACCTCTTCTTTCAATGCTTCTTCCGGTTTTTCATCCGCATCGATGATCATCACCCAATTGTTTGTAGCTTGCGGTATGATCCAGTTTTTTTGTTTCGCTGAATTGATGTATTCATGCTGCACGATTTTTACATCATGCCGACGAGCTATTTCCAAAGTCTTGTCCGTGCTGAATGAATCACAGATGATAATCTCATCTGCCCAGTTCTCAATGCAACAAAGCAGTTCCTCTAAATAAATTTCAACATTAAATGTCGGAATAATCACACTTAATTTGTTGTTCATCCTGTTTAGTATAATCTATATGTAAATTTTCAGATACAGTATATCCCCCAATAAAGAAACCGAGAAAACACATTAACTCCGGTCGGGAAATTGCAGCCTCAAGCGAGAAGCCAGTAATAAGAAATATCAAGGTACACATGCTCCAAGGATTCCTTGAAAAAATACCCCTCAACGGCTTTAAATACTGTGCGACAATAAATACAATTCCCAACAATCCGCAATTTGCCAAGATTTCCATAAGACCGTTGTGTATATATATGGCATATCCTGCTCCATTTCCCCATAACGGAGAACGGATAAAGCTATCCATGGCAAAGTTGATTCGGTCTACTCTGGTTTGAGATGAATGGTCTGTAATCGTCATAGCGGTAGTGTTGGAGAATATATCAAACCTGTCGAGTATAAACATCAATAAATCACTACCAGATGCTAATATCGCCAATACCGCAATTATCAAGACACTTTTATATTGTCGTTCTTTGTATTCTACATATACAAAGTACAATAAAGATAATATAATGGCGATAAACGACATTCTCTTCAGCGTCACGAAAGCTGCGTATGAGAAAATCACAATCAGTAAATAAACTACTTTCTTATTAATGTTTGCACGCGGTAATAGGCAAATAGTAATGACAGACAATGTCTGTGTCAAATTAGAATACGATATTCCATAAATACGGGATTGATTAATGATATCAGAATCCGTTGTTGACAATAAAACAACACCGTCATAAAAACCCCAAAAAGCCAGTATTGTAGTGAATGAATAAATGAATGATACTGTGAGTATGCATCGTGTAAATCTTTGAAGATCCTCGTATCTTTTTATATAAAGAGGAGTCAAGGTTGCTATGGCCATTACGTCCCACACTGGGCCAATCCATGAAAAAGCTCGCAATATATCAGTTGACAAAAGACCAATAAGAAACGAAACTATAACTGCCAACAAATACAGATACCACCCTTTTAATGCCGACAGAGACTTGTATGTTTCTGTTACAAGCATGATTCCGAACATGGGCATCGCAGGCATTATGTCTCCTAAAACAGGAACTTTAAGTACTCGAATAAATGACAACACGATTGCTGTCAAGAAATAGACTTTCCGTCCTTTATCCGTCTGGCCACACCACAAATAAATTGCAAGTAGCGAAATGATGAAGAGTAGTTTAATCATTCTGCAAATCTATCTGTATTCAGCACCCATTGAAGTTGCTTTGCAAAAGCAAATAATTCTCAACCATTCTTTTTATCGTGAAATGTTTGAGATATTCCTCGGTATCGGAATAATCGAAAGAGATTTCCTTTGTCAGAATTTTGTCAATGGCTTTCCTAATTTCACCGGCATCAACGGGAACAGTCAATCCGTATTTGTCTGACATGATTTCGGGCAAACCACCACTATTTGTGGCAATTATTGGTTGTTTGGCTGCTATCGCCTCCAATGCCACAATACCAAAAGACTCTCTCCTTGAAGGTATTATATTAATCTCACTATTTTGTGCATATTGAACAATGTCATCGGGCACCAACTGGCCTATGAGTACTGCACTATCCTTCAATCCAAGTTCCTCAATCATTCGCTGTAGATACTCCCGTTGTGTTCCTTCTCCCGCTATCAGGAGTTTCAGTCCATGAGACTTCTTGCAGTTGGCAAATGCTTGCAAAAGCAAATTAAATCCTTTGATTTCCTCCAATCTGCCCCATGCGAATAGATAAGGGCTGCATCCCGGCATGGTTGGACATGGTTTGCGGTCTTTGAATCTCGTCAAGTCCACTCCATTATAAACCGTATGCACATTCTTGCATCCGAATACCCTTTGAACACAATGAGCCAAATAGCCCGAACAAGCAGTTATTTGAGCTGACTGTGTCAATAATTTTTTCTGAGCCTTGTATTGCACTGATTCTTTCGAATAGCCTTCGTCGTAGCGCAGCACATCGTGCCCGTGGAAGCAAGTAATTATCTTGAACTTGAATATGCGGTGTAACGCGGTTATGCAAGAAGATTGCGATAAGGGAAAATGGACATATACATAATCAGGTCTTCTGAACAGAAAGAAGAGGAAAAGCATAATGAAAGAAACTCCAAACATGAGCATATTTTTTATATGCTTGTCCGCATTGGCAAATGGCAATCTTATTACTGGAACCTGCGATATTCTCTCATAAATTCTAAGATATCTAGGATACAAATTCGTTATGACTATAGTACGGTATCCCCGCCTTCTACACCCTTCGGCAAATTGCGAAGCCACAGTCTGTACGCCTCCAAGAACAGGTTTATAGGAGTTGGCAAAAATATAGATAGTTTTCGATTTCATTTTTTCAATTCTTTGAAATACTGCACGAACACTCCCCTGTGCCAATTATATCCGATAGTCACCATAATGGGGTAGGCTATCAGTTTATTGAAGAAACCTTTCACATGCTTCAATTTGTGTGCTTGGTCAACGAATGGCACAATACAGAAATAACAGAACTTAGCAAGGTCACGCAAATTGTATATGCCATGTGGGTAGCAGCAATACATATCTTTCCATTTTCTTCGTACCAACAAGTAGGCACGTCCATACATATACTGCTGGTTGTAAAGTCCTTTCCATGTGGCACGATGGTGATGATAAACCTTAATGTCAGGAAATGAAAGAACCTTGTAGCCTGCTTTGATACAACGCCAATTATAATCCACATCCTCTCCTCTGAACATATTGGTATCATACGCCCCAACTTTTTCTATCGTATCTCGTTTGTATGATGAGTTCACTCCTGGTACAGTCCTTGTCTCACAATAACCTTCTTCATTGAAATGTGTAAATGTAGTAGCATCTGCAATTTTGAAGATTAATCCTTCGCCAGAAGCATCCACCACATTTCCGCCAATTACGCCGGCTTCGGGATGTTTTTGATGTTCATCAACAAGGCGTTCAATCCAGTTGGGGAATGGTTCCGCATCATCGTCTGTCTGAAGGATGATGTCACCCTTACATTGGGACAGACCGATGTTACGACTGGTAGCAAGGTTCACATTCTTTGTCTTGATTTCTCTAAGTGTAGGAAACAACTTCTGCCACTTCACTATGATGGCGTGACAGTCATTAATACCACCTCCATTTACTACTACAATCTCGTCAGGTTTTCTCGTCTGTCTTTCAATTACAGCGCATAGCGTACCGTCTATTAGATTCCCTCTATTATATGTACAGATAAATACGGATACAGTCATACAATAATTATTTAACTAATTCTATATATTGATTGACAATACAGTTCCAAGAAAATTTTTCACTGGCTTTGCGGGCAGCATATGATTTTGACCGAAGAAGTTCCTTGTCTTGTAAAAGTTCATTAAGACAATTATGAATAGCTTTTTTATCTTCTCGATTTACGATATATCCAAAGTCGGATTTTACAAATTCTGGATAAGGTGGATAGTCGGACACCAATATTGGTATGCCGCAAGCTAGTGCTTCTATGGGGGACAGTGCGAAAGCTTCGCCCTTACTAGGTAGGGTAAACAAGTTGTATTTCGGCAATAGTTCGGCTATGTTGTTTACGTTACCTCTTAGCGTTACAATATTGTCCAAGCCATTACTTTTAATTAATTCTGATAGATAAGTGGCATATTTCTTATCACCGGATCCATAGATATCATATCTGATTTGGTTACGGTTTTTATAATCTGCCAGAGCCTTTATGATGTAATGCATTCCTTTTCGCTCCTCAAAAGCAGCAGCAGTAATAATATTGAGCTTGCCATTCTGTATTTTATGAGCTGATGGTCTGAACAGCTGGGTATCTGTTCCATTATAAATCAGAGTCATCGGAGTATTACCCACGTAGGGACGTGCTTCCTCTTCCACCATTTTAGAGATGGCCACGACATGAATGTCCTCAAAAATATCGATGTGATTCTTTACAAAGTCATATCTGCTGGGAATCTGTGACGCAGGGCTGTGAAGGACATAAAGATATTTCCTTCTGTGAGGAAGAGAAGTTTCTCCATGATACAAGAAGTTCAGTATAGTAGCTTTGGGATTATCCTGACGAAGCCACCACCGGTAAAAGAAAACGGCGATTTTTTCCTGATACCATCTGCAATAAGGCACCTTCCTGATTTTAATTCTCTCATCTATCTCACCGCACAAGGTTTCCTTAGCTGTTCCCCACGCATAAATCACAACATCATATTCCTTGTCTACAAAAGCCTTGGAAAGACTTATGCAAAAACGTTCTATACCTCGCGCAAGACGAAATAAGTACGGACATATAATTACTATTCTATTATTCTTTCCCATTTTTCATTTTTTTGATCGATAGGTTGATTTTCATTTTTTAATCGAATGTTTAAAGTAACTTAGATAGTAAACGGATTGCATATACCGTTTAAAAAGGCTAAATGGCAATAGCCGATAAAGAATACCTTCCAAGCGGTGCAATGCCGCCGATTGGTTATTAGGTTTCAATGGTATGTCCTTGTAGGCTGTTTTCGCTTTGAATTGCAAGAATTTATTAGCGTATGGATGTGTGCAACCCACTATCCACGGTCTTCCATGAATAGCTCCGGTAAAATGAATGATTGCCGGACTGGATATTCCTTTCTTATATTCCTCCTGGTCATAAAAGGGGGTGTTTATTTTATACAAATCTTTCCACGGATAGCAAAGGCTATTGGACATGACATTGAATTGTGGAGGTAGAATTTTTTTTCTTCCTGCACACACTGCATTGATAATGCCTTGGTCATGATGATGTACCTTACCTCTATTTGCAACTAAAAAATCAACAAACTTCTGCTCCATTCCTTCACTGCGCCATCGGTTCAGAGGAATTATCAGGACACCGGCATTAATATATGGTTCGCTCATGGGTATTTTGATTTCCTTTTTATAGGTACGGCTGATCAATGGGTCTAATATACCTCCGACCAAACAGTTTCCTAAATCGGTATTAAATAAATCTCTTATGGAACCGTTGAATATGATGTCGCAATCAATGTACAGAACCTTATCCAAATTTGCAGGCAGTATGGAACCTGCAAACAGACGGGCATATGACGTAAGAGAAATTGTTTCAGGTACATCTGTCATAAGCCGTTCCCTTAAATTTTCTATGGGATAGACTGATAGTTTTCCTCTATACCCCTCTACAATGGTTTGCAAGTTTTTGATATCCGCAGAATCAATTCCATTACTAAGTAAGTGAAAGTGCAAACTTTCACTGGAGTTTGTCTCAAAAAGTGAAACTGCACATATAGAAACTAAATGCAGGTAATTACAATCGGAAGCAATAACAATGTCTGACATACTTTTTAATATTAAAAAACAAGGGCTTCATGACATCTACATGAATGACGGAAAGTATCAATGCGGAAAAAAGCGCGAACCAAACCATATATGGGGTATCGTCTATTGTACTGGGTAATGATTTTGTGTTTGCCCAGATGAAATGATATATATATATATGTCGCATATTTCTGCCCGGCAGTGGACAGCCAACCTAAACGCCATTTGTATTGCGGAAATGTCAGAGCTGCCATCATTATGCAGATAGTTTGTGGGATGGTGGAAAAATAGACCTGAATCCATGAGTGCAGAATTTGACTGGCTGCACGTGCCTCAAATATTGCCGTAATGGTAAATACCATTGCAAAAAATGTCCATACTTTCCAGTTTATATTCCATTTTATGAGCGGACGTATGTTCCAGCCCAATGCTATAAGCGGAATACCTTCAACCACGAAATTGTTAATAACGATGGAACTTTTCCATCCATTTTCATGAATCAGAGATATAGAATAAGGAACTAGACAAAAATATCCTATAATCAACAACGGCAGGAATTTTATCAGGCGAGGTAGTTTATTATAGATGAAATAAATAGTTATACAGCTGTAAATCAATGTAAACAGATACCATACTATAACTCCCCAGACAGGTACGCCCAGCAGCTGAAGACAGACATCCTTAATCGATAAGGCATCAAGTGTCCCATATAAAAAGCCAAGGATAAGATACAATACATTTGTACCAACTGTGAGTATAGCAATCTTTTGCATGTATCCTTTAAACCGCCCCTTATCTATTACTGCCTGCAAGAAAAAACCGGTTATCATAAAGAAAAGGGGAACAGCGAATCGTGCGGCGACTTCGGTGTATCTGCTTATCATCGAGCCGGGTACAATTTGATAGTGGATGCATACCACTGAGAATGCAGCTAATATCCTCATGGCATCTAATGCACCATATCTGACACAGGCTTTATTATTCATGCTATTTTATAGATTTTATGTTTGGTGTGACAGTGAGGAACCCCGTTTTCTGCAAGACATGATAATATACAGATTTGAGTTCCTTTCATTTACGTATTTTTTGGAAAATATATTTTATATCCTTTTTTGGCAGAATGAACAGACTTCCTATAATCAAAGCAGATAAGCATACAAGAATGGAAGAAAGTATAAATTCTACCCAAGTATTTGGAACAATCATAAAACGATAGGTTTGGCATATTGACAATGCAATAAAAATTCCCAAAACAGGCTTTGCCATGGAATGATAGAAAAAATTCCATTTTAGGTTTAAGCATCTTGCCCCGTAAAAGGGCAGAAATGTCAAGTTCTTTATAATGTTCCAGAATGTTCTAGCAGATGCCAGACAAATCAGTTGTGCCGTAGGATCCTTATAAATATAGAGTAAAACCAACAAGGATAAAAATGTCAATCCGCCTGTAACAAACATTGCTATTGCAGGCATCTTGACTTTATTTGTGGCTCCAAATATGTTCCAGCAGACCTCCAACGGCATTCCAAATATCATATCTAAAGTTGTCAGTATAGTGATGACATATAAAAGAGAACTATTTTGATTAGGTAACCATAGTGTGAAAAAACTCTCGCCATAAACATATAGAACTGACAGCGGTAATATGACCATTATAGACATGATTTTGACGGACTTAAATACATTCCTTTTTATGCCTTCAATGTCACCTTTTGCTCCATATTCTGTTATTTTAGGAGCAAAAGAAGAATTTGCCATTTTAAGGACACGTGGTATAAGCACTGTAATAGTGGAAACCACCGAAAGCATCCCCATTATGGCATTACCGATAAACCAATTAGCGAACAGTAAATCAAAACCTTTTTCAAGCATTGTACTTACACTAATTAGTAAATTCCACACTCCGGAAGATAGGATTTCGCGCGTGCTTTTCCAGTCATAGTTTTTTCGTGACAGATGGAATTCTGGCGTCAGTTTTCGTTTAATGACAATATTAGCTATGACCAAATACACCGAAGCGAGTACAGATGCTATGCCGAGATAGCTGACACGTGGAGCAAACAGTAGGAAAAGGAATAAAAGAATTATCGTTCGCCATATTGTAGAAATGAGGTTGCGGATTGAGTTTAGATCTAATCTATTTTTTATAAATGGAGAAACGGTATATACATTGAATGTCAAATTGAGTACCGTGTTCACCGTCAAAAGCAGAAAGAGACATTTTACATCGGGAATCAGTGTATTGGGTATGTTTATTATATATTCCAAAAAGAATGCGAAACATAGACAAATGACGGAAATAACAACGTTTAGAATACAGTTGGCATAGAATACAGATGAAAAATATTGATTTGCTTTTTGAAAATTTCCATTATGGTATTCTATTGAGATAAAACGAGCGGCCATGGAATTTAATGCCACCGTTACTACTTGCATATATCCAATAATGTTATTTGACAAACCGACAAATCCATAAGCTTCAACTCCTAACGTCCTTACGATAAATGGTGTCAAGAAAAAGCTAATACAGAATTGAATGCCAAAAACTGCTATTTGTGCAAACATGTTTATGGCTATTTGCTTATTCTCCCCTCGTGCCATTGAAAATCAATTACCTATTACGTCATGTATTTGTGTCATCACACCATTTACATCGAAGTATGATATGGATCTTTCGTATGCGAGGTGCTGATAGCTTGATAATAGTTTAGGGTCTTCTATAAGTGATATGGCAGAATTGGCTATTTCTTCCGGAGAGAAACCGGTCAGAATACCATAACGGCCATTACCAAGCATTTCCATTGGTCCTGTTATACGAGTACTAATTACAGCTTTGCCAAGACACATTGCTTCGGCCACAACAAGGGGGAAACCTTCGCTGTCGGATGTCATAAGAAACACGTCTGCTGCCGCAACATAAGGATATGGATTGGATTGGAAACCTAAAAAATGTACGCTATCTGATACGTTGAGCGCTGTTGCCTGTGCTTTTAGTCGTTCTTCCCAAATGCCTTTCCCTATCAGCCAAAAGTCTGCGTCATAACCTCTCGCTTTTAAGAGTGCAGCTGTTTCTATTATTCTGTCCTGTCGCTTAATTTCTTTCAAGCTCCCTACATTGACGAAAGTAAAAGTTCGATGCCGAGGCATACTGGAAACTGCTTTACTTCGTTTACAAATAGCCCGTTGATCTATGATGTTATAGATTACCCTTCCTTTATCTATTCCGAATAATTTACTGAAATTTTTCTTTGCGTCTTCTGATACAAATATGACATCGTCCATTCGTGAATAGAACTTCTGTTCCTGCTTGAGGGTTAGGAAAAATCCCGTTGTATAGTGATTATTCAACAAGTCGCAATGTACCCATGTTATGTTTCTCTTTCCTTTATCAAGAATATAGCTATGAAATTTGGCCGGAGCACTTTCCATAAAAGATACGATAGTATCGTATTTTTCGTTGGCAAATACTCGTTTGGCACAACGACGCAACAGTATATTTCTTAATCCGCAGCGGATAGCTATCTTGCCTTTATAGCTGGGGAAGAATCGACTAAATTGCTCATGTTTGAAATGTACTTGAGGAGGTACCCTGTCAATAAAATCACCAGTGCGGTAAAGCAAAAAAAGCGTGACATCATATCGGTTATAATCCAAATGGTTCAGCACTTCTATCAATGCCCCTTCAGCTCCTCCTCCGCCTAAATTATTATGTATGAATAATATACGCCTTTTCATATAGAAACAGTTTAAGTATCAGTCTCTCCTAAATACATCACGTGAATAGACCTTGCCATTTACATCATCCAAGCAGGCATCATAACGGTTAGCGATAATGGCTTGACATTGCCTTTTAAAGGTATTCAGATCATTCACCACCTTACTACCAAAAAATGTACTTCCATCTTCCAATGTCGGTTCATAAATAATTACTTCTGCTCCCTTGGCTTTAATACGCTTCATTACTCCTTGAATAGATGACTGGCGGAAGTTGTCCGAGTTTGACTTCATTGTCAGACGATAGACACCGATTACACATTTTCTTTCTTCATTGGGATTGAAGTCTCCACGATTGTAATAATCGTAATACCCGGCTTTATTCAATACCCTGTCGGCAATGAAATCCTTACGGGTACGGTTACTCTCTACAATAGCTTGTATCAGGTTTTCAGGTACATTCGCATAATTGGCAAGCAATTGCTTGGTATCTTTGGGAAGGCAATAACCTCCATAACCGAATGACGGGTTGTTGTAATGAGTACCGATTCGTGGGTCAAGGCTTACCCCGTTGATGATGGCCTGCGTATCCAGCCCTTTTATCTCGGCGTATGTATCCAGTTCATTGAAATAACTTACACGCAAGGCCAAATAAGTATTGGCAAACAGCTTTACCGCTTCCGCTTCGGTAAGTCCCATGAAAAGGGTGTCTATATTTTCTTTGATTGCGCCTTCTTGTAACAAAGCAGCAAAAGTATGGGCTGCTTCGTCCAAGCGTTTATCTCCTTCCGGTCGACCGACAATGATACGGCTGGGATACAGATTGTCATACAAAGCCTTGCTTTCGCGCAGGAACTCCGGTGAGAATATCACATTTTCCGTATCCAGTTTCTTGCGTATATTCTCGGTATAGCCAACCGGGATTGTACTTTTGATAACCATAATGGCACGAGGATTCACGCTTTTCACCAGTTCTATGACTTCTTCCACATGGCTGGTATCAAAATAGTTTTTCACTGGGTCGTAATTGGTCGGAGCGGCTATTACCACAAAGTCTGCATCTTGATAGGCTGTTTTACCATCAAGGGTAGCTGTCAGGTATAATTCCTTTTCAGCCAAGTATTTCTCTATATAGTCATCCTGTATAGGTGATTTTCTCTGGTTGATAAGGGCTACCTTCTCCGGAATGACATCTACCGCCGTTACATGATGATGCTGGCTTAATAGCGTAGCAATACTTAATCCGACATAGCCTGTTCCGGCTACTGCAATCTTATAAGTTTTCATATATTCTATTATTTAGAAAGGTCTTTCAATCGTTCCAAGATATTTTTTTGCATTTTCTTTCTTATCATTTCTTCGTAAAGAGCAAGGCGATGTATATCGCTACCCATTAAATTATAAAAATCGTTTTTCAACAACCATTCGGCTTTCTTTTTTGTTTCCACGCCGTATGCACCGACTAAAGAAAAGAGATTGAGTTGAAACTTCACCCCTATGCCTTTTAATTGTCGATAATCCGATTCACCCATATAAACATACCGCTCCGGATGAGCGAGAATGGGATAGTAGCCTTTGGCCTTGATGCGGAGCAGAATGTTGTTTAATCCCATTGGAGGGCTGAAGTAAGAGGTTTCCACCAGCAGATGGTCGCCGCTCTCACCCAAAGGCAGCAGGTCGTTCTTTTCCAACCGTTCCTCGAAGAGGTTGTCGAGCATATTCTCGGAGGCAAGATGTAGTTTTATCCGTCCGCTATAGGCGGCTTGAAGTTCAGCGTAACGCTCCCGGAGATGCGTTGTGGTGTTGGGCATATCTTCCATGATATGCGGTGTAAGCCATATGGATTTCACACCCAATGACTCATACAAACGCAATATTTCCAACGCTTCTTCCATCGTCTGCACCCCGTCGTCCACCCCCGGCAGGATGTGCGAGTGCCAGTCGGTAAAACCCTCGAATATGCCGCTATCTTTCAGCGGGATGCGTTTTCTGAAAGGCCACACAATGATATGAAGATTTTATATGAAATACTTATTTGCTAATTATTTGACAATCAATCATTTATCACCCAACACCAACACATTTCTCATCGGAGCCGTAGTGGTATCCCGAGCCGTAGCCGTAGTGGTAACCATACCGATAGCCGTAACGGTATCCGTATCGACCACCGCTTCCCTCGGTTCCGTTCAGGATCAGGGACATGTTCTTGTATTTTTTCTCCTCGTAGATTTTCTCCAATTCAGCAAGCATACTCCGTTCAAGCAATCCTGCACGAACCACGAAAATACTACGGTCTGCCAGCTTCTCGATAATCTGCGTGTCGGCTACTAATTCGATGGGCGGACAGTCGATCAGCACATAGTCGTATTGCCCCCTTACGGTATCTATCACCTGCTTCAGGCGTTCGTCGAACAATAGTTCCGTTGGGTTGGGAGGAATCGTCCCCACGGGTAGTATATCCATAGATTTTTGCTTCGGATCGGATACGATGATTTCGTTCAGGTTATCGATACGACCTCCCAAATAGTCGCTCAATCCCTTGGCAGGAGAGTCGATATAGGATGACGCAGATCCGTGACGCAGGTCACCGTCGATTACCAGCACTTTCTTACCTTTGATGGCAAAGCTTACGGCGATGTTCATGGTCAGGAACGATTTGCCGCTGCCTGGATTGAACGAGGTCACGATGATGACATTCGATGTCTTGTCCTTGCCGGTCATAAACTCCAGATTGGTACGCAATACGCGGAACGCCTCGTTGATGATGTCACGGCTGCCCTCCTTGACGACAACGGTCTTGACTTCCTGCGGCTTTTTCCCGAATATCCCTTTCTTCTTTCTTGTAAACAGCGGAATCTCGCCGATGAACGGTACGGTCACACTCTCCAGGTCTTTCCTTCCCCGTACACGGGTATTCAT
>ULWI01031237.1_pt1 | contig 191686 bp, 166 predicted proteins | sample 1960301 | NCBI WGS metagenome assembly ULWI01 (sample SAMEA4835811, study PRJEB28245) | human gut metagenome | biome: gut microbiome; material: fecal sample | place: Denmark | collected 2008 | reverse complement strand
GCACTGTTGTATACTATGTTACTACACTGCACACCGTGTTCGCCCGTTCGTATGCGTTGCATACGATTGCACGCAATGCGTGCAAGGTTCAATACACAATTATAATCACATCAAAACATATGTGATTAAACAAAATATTTCATCAAGGCGGGCGGCCGATGACCGCCCCTACGGGTTTACATTTATAAATTATTATTTAAACGGAAAAATACTGCCGTTGCCTGTGATCGAACCGATTTTGCAATCGGTTCGATTGGCGTTCACTGAACGCCGCTACAATTTTCCACTTTCCATTTTCAATTTTCAATTAAAAAAATCCCGAACACGGCAAATGCCATATTCGGGAGAATTTTTTATTTATTCACATATTCACTTTGTACAAGCTTTAGCCAAAATTATTCGGCATCGGGAAGGCTTGCAAGCTTTTCAAGGTGAGCATACTTATCAGCAGCAACCTTTTCAGCCTTTTCAAAGAGTTTTTCTGCTCTTTCGGGGAATGAACGAGTGAGTGAGTTATAACGAACTTCGCCCATGATGAAGTCACGATATGATGCAGAAGGAGCTTTACCGTCAAGCATGAACGGATTCTTTCCTTCGTCTGCAAGACGAGGATCGTAACGGAAGATGTTCCAGTAGCCTGCCTCAACAGCCTTTTTCTCCTCAAGCTGAGCAATGCCCATGCCACCCTTGATACCGTGGTTGATACACGGAGCGTAGCAGATTACGAGTGACGGACCGTTGTAGCTTTCAGCCTCAACCATAGCCTTGAGAACCTGATTGTTGTCAGCACCCATAGCGCACTGTGCAACATAAACATAGCCGTAGCTCATTGCAATAGCGGCGAGGTCTTTCTTCTTAACAGCCTTACCTGCGGCGGCAAACTGTGCAACCGAACCTACAGGAGTAGCCTTTGAAGCCTGACCGCCTGTGTTAGAATAAACCTCAGTATCGAATACGAGGATATTAACATTTTCGCCTGATGCGATTACATGGTCAAGACCGCCGAAACCGATATCGTAAGCCCAACCGTCACCGCCGAAGATCCACATTGACTTCTTAGCAAGTTCGTCCTTGTCAACGAGTGTTTTCTTAACAAGTTCGCCAACCTTTGCATCCTCTGTGTTCTTTTCGAGTTCAGCGATAAGAGCGTCTGTTGCAGGACGGCTTGAAGTTGAATCTGTTACTGTGTCGAGATAGTTCTGGCAAGCTGTCTTGAGGTCAGCGCTGTCTGTATCCTTCTGAATACCCTCAACATACTCGATAAGTCTGTTGCGGATAGCCTTCTGACCGAGAGCCATACCAAGACCGAACTCTGCGTTATCTTCAAAGAGTGAGTTCTGCCAAGCAGGACCGTAACCCTTCTTATTCTTTGTATAAGGTGTTGCAGGAGCAGACGCACCCCAAATTGATGAACAGCCTGTTGCGTTAGCAATGAACATTCTGTCACCGAAAAGCTGTGTAACAAGCTTTGCATACGGTGTTTCACCGCAGCCTGCGCAAGCGCCTGAGAATTCAAGCAACGGCTGTTTGAACTGACTGCCCTTAACTGTAGTGAACTTGAACTTCTCGTGAACTTCAGGCTTATCTTCAAGTGTGAGAGCGTAGTCAAATACTGCCTGCTTAGGACGCTGTGAGTCGATTGACTGCATTGTGAGAGCCTTAGCGCCCTTCTTACCCGGACAAACCTGAGCACAAGCGCCGCAACCCGTACAGTCAAGTGTTGAAACTGTCATTACAAAGTTGAGGTCCTTGAGTCCCATCATCGGGAGGCTCTTTGTACCCTCGGGAGCTTTTGCAAGCTCATCGGCTGTCATGGCAACAGGACGGATTACAGCGTGAGGACATACGATTGCACATCTGTTACACTGAATACAGTTTTCAGGATTCCATTCGGGAACATCAACTGCGATACCTCTCTTTTCATAAGCGGCAGAACCGTTAGGAGCAGTACCGTCAACATGATCCATAAATGTTGAAACAGGGAGCTTGTTACCCTTATACGCATTTACAGGCTTGAGGATTTCGTTTACATACTCAACGAGAGCGCCGTTACCCTCTGCCTTGTCGGCAACTGAATTATCAACAGCGTTAGCCCAATCAGCAGGAATTTCAACCTTCTTGAGGTCTTCCATACCACGGTCGATAGCGGCGTAGTTCATATCTACGATAGCCTGACCTTTCTTCATGTATGACTTCTTAGCGGCAGCCTTCATAAGCTCCTTAGCCTTGTCGGCAGGAATGATATCTGCAATCTTGAAGAATGCTGACTGAAGAACTGTGTTGATACGACCGCCAAGACCGATTTCCTTACCAATCTTGATACCGTCAATTGTGTAGAAGTTGATGTGTCTTTCAGCGAGAATCTTCTTCATCTTACCCGGGAGACGCTCGGAAAGCTCTTCTGTATCCCATGGGCAGTTAAGAAGGAATGAACCGCCTTCTTTAAGGTCATCAACAATATCGTACTTGTCAACATAAGACGGATTGTGACAGGCAACAAAGTCTGCCTTTGAAATGTAGTATGTTGACTTAATAGGAGTTTTACCGAAACGAAGGTGAGAAACTGTAAGACCGCCCGACTTCTTTGAGTCATATGCAAAGTAGCCCTGAGCGTACATATCGGTGTTATCGCCGATAATCTTGATTGAGTTCTTGTTAGCACCGACAGTACCGTCAGCACCAAGACCCCAGAACTTACAGCTGTGTGTACCCTTCGGAGTTGTATCGGGATTTTCAACAATCGGAAGTGAGAGGTTTGTAACATCATCAACAATGCCGATTGTAAATCTTCTCTTAGGTGTTTCGCTTTCAGCGTTTCTGTAAACAGCGATGATGTCGCCTGGTGTTGTATCCTTTGAACCAAGACCGTATCTGCCTGTGTAAACCTTTACACCTGCAAAGTCCGAACCGTTGATAGCGGCGAGAACATCAAGATAAAGAGGTTCGCCGATTGAACCGGGTTCCTTTGTTCTGTCAAGAACAGAGATTGTCTTAACAGTCTTAGGAAGCTCTCTGAGCATATAGTCGGCAACGAAAGGTCTGTAAAGGTGAACTTTAAGAAGACCGACCTTTTCGCCTGCGGCATTGAGGTAGTCAACAACTTCTTCCGTACAGTCACAGACAGAACCCATAGCAACGATAACATGCTCTGCATCCTCTGCACCGTAGTAGTTGAATGGCTTGTAGTCAGTGCCGATTTTAGCATTAACCTTGTCCATGTACTTAACAACAACTTCGGGAACTGCGTCATAATACTTGTTACAAGCTTCTCTTGCCTGGAAGAAGATATCGTCGTTCTGAGCAGTACCTCTTGTTACAGGATGCTCAGGGTTAAGAGCACGACGACGGAAAGCCTCAACTGCATCCCAGTTAAGCATATCGGCGAGGTCTGCGTAATCCCACTCCTCAATCTTCTGAATTTCGTGAGAAGTTCTGAAACCGTCAAAGAAATGAAGGAAAGGAACTCTGCCTTCAATAGCTGCAAGGTGAGCAACAGCGGCAAGGTCCATACATTCCTGAGGATTGTTTGAACAAAGCATTGCATAACCTGTCTGACGGCAAGCGTAGATATCTGAGTGGTCACCAAAAATAGAAAGTGCGTGGCTTGTGAGCGCACGAGCTGATACATGAATAACGCCCGGAAGGAGCTCGCCTGCCATCTTGTACATATTTGGAATCATAAGGAGCAGGCCCTGTGATGCTGTGTAAGTTGTTGTCAAAGCACCTGCTGCGAGTGAGCCATGAACAGCACCTGATGCGCCGCCCTCCGACTGCATTTCCGTTACCTGAACCTGTCTGCCGAAAAGGTTCTTGGCACCCTGTGCCGAGAACTTGTCGGTAAGGTCAGCCATTACGGAAGAAGGTGTAATAGGATAGATAGCCGCAACATCGGTAAACGCATAAGAAACATGAGCTACTGCGCTGTTACCATCCATAGTTTTCATTTTTCTTGCCAATGGAATCGTCCTCCTTTTTAATCAAAGCGGCAAAGGAAATGATGCCGCATAAATTTTCGATACCCGTTAATTACGCACCGTAAATCAACAAGCGGTACGGATACTCTGTATCATCTTAATTTTATCACTTAAGCACCGATTTGTAAAGTGTTTTACACAAGAAATTCAAAGCAGGATATACATTTTTGTTTCGTTTTTTACAAAAAGTTTTTTATATTTACTTGTTCCTGTCAAGATACTTTGTTATTGATTTTTTAAAAATCAATAACAAAGGTTTTGGTTATTTGTACAAACGGTTGCAATACTACGCTCGGGCATAATTTGTTTTTTGACATTGCAAACTATCTGCACGAATTGGGTACAGCGGCTCGCCGTAATTTTCAATTTGAAATTCGTTCTATCGCCTTGCTTAAATCCGTACACAAAAAATCTATCATATGACGAGCCGACTGCCGCAAGGGCATTGTTGCCCACATATTTTCCGACCATCCATGTATTGACAAGGTTGTAAAACTGCTGAAACACATTGCCGAGCATAAGCGGTAATGCAAAAGACCACAGGCCGCCTGTTATACTGCCCGTGGTCAAATCTCTGTTTTTATTTAGTTTTATCACAAAATCATTTCGTTGCAACCGCAGATTCTGCGGTCATATTTTTTTGTTAAATTCACTTCCGCATTTTGGACAGCGAACAGTATGATTGCCTTTTTTGTTGCGAACACGAAGCTGCGCCTTGCACACGGGACACTTGATATAACGGTAGTCCTTGCGGTCACGAATTTTCTTGAAGGTCAGCCTGAACCAACCTGTTACCGCATTGTAAATCGGAAGAAATTTTCTGTTTTCGGCACTTCTTGCAACAATGTTGCGTGAGAACATACGAAAACAGATAAGCACGATAATCAAGAGCATTATTCCGTCAATGATGTATCTTGCAACACGGTTCCACACAAAAATATTCACGAACCACAGTATAAGCAACAGCACCCAGAGTGCATTGTTGAGCTTATCCGTGCCGTATCTGCCCTGCATAAAATTGGCGAATCTGTTAAATAATCCTCGCATAAAGTCCATCCTTTCCGCAAAAAGCGGTAATTACAAAAATCATCCTTCCACCATTTTATCACAGGCAGGGCATACATTCAATAAACATTTGACGATATATGTCACTAAATCAGCCGAGAACGAGCTTTGCCGTGTCAACGCTTTCTTTTGCGTCACGGCAGTAGTAGTCAGCGCCGATTTTCATAGCGTAGTCCTTTGTAAGAACCGCACCGCCGACAAATATTGTACATTTGCTTGAGCCGTCGGGATTCTGAAGTTCCTTACATTCTCTTACAAGCCTTATTGTATCTTCCATACTCTTGAGGGTTGTTGTCATAAGAGCCGAAAGTCCTATCATTGTAATATTCTGTTCAACGGCAGTATCAACAATAAGCTGAGGATCAACATCTCGACCGAGGTCAACAACTGTGTAGCCGTAGTTATCAAGAAGAACCTTTACAATGTTCTTGCCAATATCGTGAATGTCGCCCTTTACGGTTGCCACAATAATTTTGCCCTTGCTTACGGGAGTTCCGCTTGTCTTTGTAAGGTGCTTTTTAATTACATCAAAGCACTCCTGAGCTGTGTTTGCACTTTGGATAAGCTGTGGAAGGAAGATTTTATTCTTTTCAAAATCTTCACCCACTCTGTCAAGTGCAGGGATAAGCATTTCGTTTACAACCTGCATTGCATCGGTTGTTTCAAGAAGCTTTGCGGTTGCGGCTGCACCTTCGTTTTTAAGTCCGTTATAAACAGCCGCAAAAATATCAACATTGCTGTCTGCCTTTTTAACGGGAGCGGCAGAAACAGCATCGTTATATGCGTTGATAAATTCAAGCGAGTTCTTGTCAATGCCGTTAAGCACACGGAATGCTCTTACAGCGCCTGTCATCGACTCAACATTTGGGTTGATAATCGGCAAATCAAGTCCCTGTTCCATAGCCATTGTAAGGAAAGTTCTGTTGACAAGCTCACGGTTCGGAAGTCCGAACGAAATGTTTGATACACCGAGACAGGTTTTACAGCCAAGTTCCGTTTTTACTCTGTGCAAGGCCTCAAGAGTCTGACGGCAAGCCGCCTGTTCCGCGGAAACCGTAAGAGTAAGACAGTCGATATATACATCTTTTCTGTCAATGCCGACAGCCTCGGCTCTTTCAACAATTCGTTTTGCAATCTCAAATCTGCCCTCGGCGGTTTTCGGAATACCGTTTTCGTCAAGTGCAAGTCCGACAACAGACGCACCGTACTTTTTGACAAGAGGAAGAACCGTTGCAAGGCTCTGTTCCTCACCGTTTACGGAGTTCAGAATCGGTTTGCCGTTGTAGTAGCGGAGTCCGGCCTCAATAACCTCGGGCTTTGTGGAGTCAATCTGGAGCGGAACATCACACACACTCTGAATAGCCTTGAGAACACGCACCATCATCTTTTTTTCGTCAATTTCGGGATGACCTACATTGACATCAAGAATTTCCGCACCGCCCTGAACCTGACTGAGAGCCTGAGTGAGGATATAGTCAATATTATTTTCAACAAGCGCCTGCTTGAACAGCTTTTTGCCTGTGGGGTTAATTCTTTCGCCGATAATTCTCGGACCGTTGATTTCGACAACCGTCGTTGAACTGCAAACGGTTGTGTCAACGCTTTTTGTCTGAGGCTGATATTCTCTGTCGGCAACCTCCGACTTAATTTTTGCAATATAATCGGGATTCGTTCCGCAACATCCGCCGATAACCTTAACACCGTATTTGAGGAGTGAACAAACGCACTCGGCAAATTTGTCGGGCATAATGTTGTACTCGTTGCTGTTAGGATCGGGCAAACCCGCGTTAGCCTTGATTACAAGGGGAAGATTTGTGTATTTCGACATCTCGGAAACAACGGGTTCAAGCTCATCCGGACCGAGTGAACAGTTTACACCGAGAGCGTCAACACCGAGTCCCGTAAGAGTGACAGCCGCACAGGCAGGGGATACACCCGTAAATGTTCGTCCGTTTCTCTCAAAGGTCATTGTTGTTATTACAGGCTTGTCGCAATTTTCCTTTGCGGCAAGGACTGCGGCTTTAAGTTCGTAAAGGTCGGTCATTGTTTCAAAAACTATGACATCGGCATCTTTACCGGCAAGAATCTGCTGTTTGTAATACTCATAAGCCTCGTCAAATTTCATTGAACCGGCAGGTTCAAGCAACTGACCTATCGGACCGATATCAAGGGCAACGAGGGCGTCTGTACCCTCAACGGCTTTTCTTGCAATCTTAACACCGGCGCCGATGATTTCTTCAACGCTGTAACCGCTGTCCTGAAGCTTGTAGGCATTTGCACCGAAGGTGTTTGCGTACACAATGTCAGATCCGGCATCAATATACCTCCTGTGAAAGCTCTCGATAAGCTCGGGGTGAGTAATGTTCAGCACCTCAGGCACATGGTCGTACTTTACACCGCTTTTCTGAATGAGAGTTCCTGTTGCACCGTCAAGCAGAATAAAATTCTTTTGGTTGAGATATTCACTAAAGTTTGAAAAATTCTTAAACACCACAATGTTCCCCATTTCTTCTGAAGCGACATTTGCCTTTCATACTGCAAATTGCACACCCTCGTTTTCTTCGTTCAATCGGATTGTCTGAAATTCCGAGAACCGCCGTAACCGACTTTGACGGCACAAGCAGACAGCTGTCGCCTGTTGTAAGACCTATTTTTCTCGGAGCGTCAAGTATTCTCAGATACTCCTTCTGCATCTCAATAGGATAGTCCCCATAGCCGGGGCTGAAACGGAAGGTCATATACTTTCCGCTGTATTTTTCGGCAAGGATTTCGTCAACCTTTTGACACACCTGTTCAACGGCAACGCTTGCAAAGCTGTCAAGCACAACCGCTCTTGCCATATCGGAAATCTGACTTATACGGATAAGCTTGTCAATTTCCGAACCGATTGTAGCACACATCATAACGGCTGTGTGGCAGCCCTCAAGGTGCTTTTTTATATCATTGCCGAGTAAAATATCGTCAAACGGAGCTTTGCGTTCAACATAGAGAAATCTCGGTTCTGCTGTTTTCAATATTTCTTTTTCGCATTCATCCATCAGCACATCCATGCGGTAATTAAGGCTGATTCCTGCACCGCCGAGGTAGCGTATAGCCTCTTTGCGGTTTAATCTGTCAAGCGTTATCATAAAAGACTTGACACCGCCTCCGTAATTTTTCTTGCAACATATGGGTTGTTCATTGTGTAGAGGTGGATGCCGTCAACACCGTGTGCGATAAGTTCAACAATCTGGTCAACCGCATATGCAATGCCTGCGTCACGCAAAGCCTCGGGCCTTGTATCATACTTCTGCATAATCTTTGCAAATTTTGCAGGAAGGCTTGCACCGCACATTGAAACCATTCTTTCAATCTGACTTTTGCTTGTTACAGGCATAATACCTGCCTCAATCGGAACATTCACACCTGCAATCTTCGCTCTTTCAAGAAAGCGATAGTAAACGGAGTTGTCAAAGAAAAGCTGTGAAATAAGGTGGCTTGCACCCGACTCAACCTTTTTGCGAAGATTGTGAATGTCCTCAACCTCATCGGTTGCCTCGCTGTGAACCTCGGGATAACAAGCGCCGGCAATGTCAAAATTACCCTGTGACGCAATATATCTGCACAAATCGCTTGCATAAGTGAAATCCTTCTGCGGTTCAACACCTTCAACCCTGTCACCACGGAGTGCAAGAATATTCTCAATGCCGTTCTCTTTAAAAAGCGCAAGGTTGCGGTCAATATCAGCCTTTGTGCTGTTAATGCAGGTGAGGTGTGCCACGGATTCAACTCCGAAATCTCTCTTGATTTTTGTTGCGATTTCGCAGGTACGGCTCTTTGAACCGCTGCCGCCTGCGCTGTATGTTACGCTGATGAAGTCAGGCTTTAAAGCCGAAATTTCTTCAAGCTTGCCGTAAACCGATTCAATCGGAGAGGTCTTTTTAGGCGGAAATACTTCAAAAGAAAAAACTGTTTTTCCGCTGTTAAATAAATTGCTTATTTTCATATATAAACACCTCGGTAATGGTTTTGTTAAACTTGATTAATTATAGCATAAATAATTTTTGCATACAATACTGTTTTGGTGGGTTTTGTCGTTTAAGGCTATCATTTTTTTGGAAATTTGGGTATAAGCAAAAATTATATCAAAGAGTTTTATAATAATTATAATTTTGTTAACAAACCAAATTCACCACTACAGAGTATACATTTACTTTCATAATAAAGCAAAAATTGCATCAATGCCGTATTCGGGCATCTGATGCAATTCCTTTATCCGAGTATCTTCTCGAATAGATTGCGGTGGCACACCGCCGACCGCAATTTTCAACTTTCAATTTTAAAAAATCACAGATGCAAAATCAACTTTGCAACGCCGAAATAGATAAGCAATGAAAGCGAGTCGCAGACTGTTGAAATGAGCGGATTCGCCATAACGGCAGGGTCAAAGCCGACCTTGCTTGCCAAAAGAGGCAGACTGCTGCCGACAAGCTTTGCCATAATAATTGTGCCGACAAGCGTAAGCGAAATTACAAGGGCAATCATAAATGCGTTTTCCTGACCGTTGAGATCAAACAAAAGCAGTTTTACAAAGTTTGCCGCCGCAAGGGTAATACCGCAAAGAATTGACACCCTGAATTCTTTCCACAGCACAAGGAAAATGCTCCTGAAATGAATTTCACCGAGCGACAACGCACGGATTACGGAAACCGACGCCTGAGAACCTGCGTTACCGCCCGAACCCGTAATCATCGGGATAAATGATGAGAGAATCAAAACATTTGCAAGCACAGCCTCAAATGATGAGATAATCGCACTTGTAAAGGTTGCCGAAAGCATGAGTATGAGCAGCCACGGCGCTCTCTTTTTGTACAGACCGAAAACGCTTGTTTTCATATACGGTTTGTCAGACGGCAATACGGCTGCCATCTTTTCGATATCCTCGGTAGCCTCTTCCTGAATAACATCAATAGCGTCGTCAATTGTTACGATACCGACAAGTCGGTTTTCGTTATCAACAACAGGAAGAGCAAGGAAATTATAGTTTGAGAACATCTGGGCAACCTGCTCCTGATCGGCAAGAGTAGTTACCGAGATAACATTTTCCTCCATAATCGACCTTACAAGCTCGTCATCTTCGGCAAGCAAAAGGTCTTTTACGGTGGTAATACCGATAAGCTTGTTGTTGGCATCGGTTACATAGCAGGTGTAGATTGTTTCCTTGTCAACACCTGTTCTTCTGATTCTTTTAATAGCCATTTCAGCCGTCATATCGGGACGAAGCACAATAAACTCGGTTGTCATAATCGAGCCTGCGCTGTCCTCGGGATATTTCAAAAGCTCGTTAATCTGCTTTCTCATATCCTTGTCGGCCTGTCTTAAAATACGCTTTACAACATTGGCAGGCATTTCCTCAATAAGGTCAACGGCGTCATCGACAAATAACTCATCGACAACCTCTTTCAGTTCGCTGTCGCTGAAGCCGTGGATAAGGAATTCCTGAGTTTCGTCATCCATTTCGACAAAGGTTTCCGCCGCAAGCTCCTTTGGCAGAATACGAAACAGAATCGGCATTTTTTCATCCTGTAGATTTTCAAAAACCGCCGCAATGTCAAACGGTTTCATCGTAATCAAAATGTCACGCAAAGTGCTGAACTTTTTGTCATCAAGCAACAATTTGATAGTTTCGGTAAGGGTTACGTTAACCTGTTCCATCATCTTTTCCTCCTTTTTAATTCAATTGGAAGTAAAGACGGTGTCACCCTGAGTATTAAATTAAATCAATTCAAATTAAAATAAAAATACAAAGCAAAATCAATAAAACAAAATGAACGCACAAGCGCACATTCTGTTGCAACTTCGCCCGGGTACAGCGCCTTTATTACCGTCTGCGTCCATTAAGTTTTCACCTCATTCGCATTTAAATTCGGGCAAAAGCCCGTACATATTTATTTTATTCTTTTTTATGTCCGATGTCAACGGATTTATCCGCTAAAAATCCACTTTGCAAACATTTTACATTATCCTCTGTAACAGCTTGGTAACTCGGTATAATATTTCTTGCTTTTTGAAGTGTATCAATGTATAATAAATATGCATGATTTAAAATAAAATTTCAAAGATTGGAGATTAACCGTTATGACAGATATGGTTAAAAAATATGTTCCCTATGCGGTAATAATTTTGCTTGTTTATATGCTGTTGCCGCTTGTGTTTATTCCGGGCGCAATGCAGAAGTTTTCACCCGTTGCGTATGACTTTGTGTTCCCGATTACAGCAATCGGCTGTTCGGCACACTACTGCTCAAAACACGGACTTGACTTTCTCTTTGCACTCATTGCGCCGATTATTTATCTTCCGAGTATGCTCATCTACAACGGCGGATTTTCTTCAAGCACACTTTCAACAAACCTTATTCTCCTCGTAGTTTATCTTGTTGCCGGAATTTTCGGACTTTTCCTCGGCGACCTTGCTTTCGGTGACAAGCGCCGTCAGAAAGAAAAGGCAGAACAGGAAGAAGCAGAGGAAATGCTTCTTGAGGCAAAGCGCCGTGAAAAGGAAGAACTTGAGAACATGACTTCATCAAGCAAAAAGTCCGAAAGAAAAGCACCTTACAGACAGGAACGCAAGCCTGCACGCAAACCGTCACCTGCACCGCAGAAAGCCGAAACAGCAGATGACGACGATTTTGATTATGACAAGTACCTTTCCGGTATTGACAGAAAGCAAGATCCGAACGAAAGCGAAATTGACGATATCTTAAACGAATTTAGACACTAACGGCGAGCCGCCGTTCCCAGTTCGTGCAGATAGTATTTATAAGGGCGAAAATAAAATGCCCGAGCAGAACTCTATAACTAAAAATGTAAAATTAAAGTCGGGAAGACAATTTGCGAAATGCAAAGCATTGTCTTCCCGACTGTTTTTGTTTAATCAGCAGGGGTGTTCATCGGACACCCGATTTGATTGAATTTTATGTTTTCGCAAAATCAGTCGATGTTATGGAAGTTGTGTGTAATTTGCGACACATATATAATCTGTCTTAACAAAAAGATTGTACCATTACTTCGTCAATTTGCTTTTATATGTAATTTTTATTTAACTCAACCCAACGATATACTTCTGAATCAAGGTTGCGTCAACAACACTGATTTCGCCGTCATGGTTTACATCGCTGTTAAAAAGCTGAGTCTTGCCGAATTTTACAATACCTACAACATATTTCTGAACAGATGTTGCATCTCCAACCGTAATGTTTCCGTCTGGATATGCATCACCGCAAGTCAGGCAGTTCAATTTGCCACCAATCGTTATTTTACACTCTGCGCCGTTTTTAAGTCTGCAATATTTATAAGCCATAAGGCCCGTATCCTCGCCAAGCTGTCTTGAAATATACAACTCCGCATAGCCGTTCTTATCGGGGACAAAAGATGTTACCGCACCTCCGCTGACAAAATATGCGCCCGAGGTTGCATAGCAAGGTTTGCCGCTGCTGTCTGTACCGAAATCCTCATATGTAAAGTCAAAATTCTTGTATGTGCCATCGCTGAGTTTTCCGGTCATTGTGCCATCATCATTAAAGACATCAGGAAAATAGTCGGAGAGTTTAATCCTTATCTTAACATATTCTCCGCCTGTTGAATCATAATTGAATTTCATACCCGTATTACCAAAATAACGATTATCCGCTGTTATCATATGGCGAGTAAATTCCTGATTTTTCGGGAGATTTACAAACTTCGGTGCATCAATACAGTCCTTAAACATCACGCTGTACTTTTGATAATCCATTGATATGAACATTGCCCCGAAATTCTTTGCCGTATTTTCGGTATATCCCGTTGTTGTAACAAAAAGCTGATTGTTTGAGATTTTCTGCGTTGTACCTGTAACTTCAAAGTCCTTGCGATCTTCATACTCGCTTACCGCACCTGTCATAAGAACCGAACCGACGGTAAGCACACCGCACATTGCGATTGCAGTTATTTTTTTAATTATATTTTTCATTGTTTTTCCTCTTTCTATCAGGGGTGTTCATTGGACTCCCACCTTGATTGAATTTTATGTTTAAATATGATTATGTGATGTTATGGAAGTTGTGTGTAATTGGCGACATATATATAATCTGTCTTATCAAAAAGATTGTACCATTACTTCGTCAGTTTGCTTTTACATGGAATTTTTATTTAACTCAACCCAACGATATACTTCTGAATCAAGGTTGCGTCAACAACACTGATTTCACCGTCATGGTTTACATCGCTGTTAAAAAGCTGAAGCTTGTCAAAGTCCTCAATACCTACAACATATTTTTGAACAAGCGTTGCATCAGTAACAGAAATGTATCCGTTTAAATCCGTATCACCGCAAGTTAAACCGACCAGAGTATCTCCGATTCTTCCGTAATCGCAATGAGCTCCGTCTTTAAGTCTGCAATAGCGGTATGACATTACTTTTGTATCTACGCCAAGCTGTCTTGAAACATATATTTCAGCGTAGCCGTCCTTATCGGGAGCAAAGGATGTTACCGCACCTCCGCTTGTCGCATATGCGCCGGATTCCGCATAGCAATTAACACCGATGCTGTCAGTTCCGAAATCTTCGTATGTAAAATCAAAATCCTTGTAAGAACCGTCGCTGAGCTCAGCAGTCATTGTTCCGTTTTCATTGAACAGACGGGAAAAATCGGAAAGCTTGATTTTTACCTTAACATATTCACCGCCTGTTTTGTCAAACTGATAGAATGTCTGAACATTACCGAAATAACCGTGACCCTGCGTCATCATATACTTTACAAATTTTTCGCCCTTTGGAAGATTTAAAAATCTCGGTGCGTTGATACAATCCTTAAACCATATATCGTAATCCTTTTCTTCGGTTGTTTGGAACTTTGCACCGAAATTTTTATCGGTATTTTCAGTGTATCCCGTTGTTGACACAAAAAGCTGATTGTTTGAGATTTTCTGCGTTGTACCTGTAACTTCAAAGTCCTTGTGATTTTCATCCTTGCTTACCGCACCTGTCATAAGAACCGAACCGATGGTAAGCACACCGCACATTGCGATTGCAGTTATTTTTTTAATTATATTTTTCATTGTTTATCCTCCGTTTTTATTGTTTATCTGTCCGAACCGACAACATATTTCTGCAAAACAGTTGCATCTTCACCGCTTGTATTATTGAACTCATATTTGTAACGCTTGCTTGCGGATGAAGCGAGCAAATCTATAACAGTCCAATGATAATACTTTTGATTTTTCGGAAGATTCAACTTCATATTATACCTCTCAATTGTTAATACTTGTCTAAGTTTATCAATCTATTTTTCTTATGTCAATAATTTTAAAATAAATTCGGCATTTACGGCAATATATGCGTATTTTTCAAATATTAACTATTACAAATGACAGACAAAATACTCGGTCATTTCTGTTTTAAACAATTGGTCTTTAAACAAAAAAACAGACTGCATCGTGATGCAGTCTGCTGTAAATTATGACACACGCTCACATATTACATAGTAACGGTCAAAACCGCCGTTGCCGTCACTTATGCAGGTAAACATCGTGAGCAAATCTCTGTCCTTCTGCAAATAGCAGTCGCCTGATTCGCTCGGCTTATTGACTTTGGTTTCAACGACCTTGTAATTGAGTGTATCCCAATAATTTGTGATTGAAACCCTGTCACCGATTTTGAGGTTGCGGAGGTTGTCAAAAAAAATCCGACCGATGTATCCCGTGTGACCTGCAAGGACTGCGTTTGTATTCTTACCGCCGATCGGCAATGAGGTTGCACTCATATGTGCCGCACCGTAGCTCATATTTGAGCTGTTCGCACCGAGGTAAATCGGCAGACGCATATTTATTGTTTCGGCGGTAACATAGCCGTAAATGCCGTCCGTTATGCCGTAATCCTCAAGATTGACGGCAGCCTGTGAATAGGTATCGTTGCGGAGCATTTCATACTGGTTCGTTTCAAGTTTTTTGTTGTAGGCAACGCTGTCATTGAAAAGTCTGTCGAGGTCAGCCTTGAAAACAACGGGCTGTTTGGAGGTACGCTTGCCGTCCCTGTCAATTTTGTAGCCCTCTTCGTCAACCTTGCCGTCCTTGACCGCCTGTTCAAAAGAGCCATCCTCAGCTTCTTTAACACGGGTATCAAAGCCGTCAGCCTCACCGTTTGAAATCTGTGTTCCGATAAAATTTGATATAGGGGGGAATGCGACAAGACCTATTCCGACAACGAGCATTGCTATTGCCACACCCGTAAGTATTTTTTTAATCATCGGAATCACCGCCCGAATCATTCTGATTTTCGTCAGCCGAGTCATCTCTCAGCCGTTTTGCACCGTTTGACTTCTTCTTTTTACGCTTGAGCAGAAATACAACCACAAACACAACAAGTGCAACAAAGCCGACAATTATGCCGATTGCGACTGCATAAGGGATTTTGTAACCGAGAAAGAATATGTAACCGTTGTCAAACTTTGCAAGTGACACACCTGTTTCAACATATTTAGTATCATCGTATGCAACATGCTTGCCACGCACGAGAAGTCTGTGAGTATTAACGCCGTATGGGGTACAGGTGAGGAGCGTTACAAGGTCTTCGCCGTCAACAATCCGTAAGGAATTGATTTCCGAGGGGAGAACAACTTCGATTTGATCAACCTCATATTTCAGCGTTCTGTCGAGGATATGAACATAAAACTCATCGCCGACTTTCATATCGGTGAGGTAATCAAAAAACGTTTCGCCCGGATAACCCGAATGGGCAGAAATTACGGAATGTGTGCTTGCACCGCCGACAGGCAGGGAAGTATTTTGAAGATGTCCGGCACCTTTGGAAAGAACCTCTTCGCTTGTACCGTGATAAATCGGCAGATAAACATTGATTTTCGGCACATCAATATAGCCGATAAGACCGTTATCATCAACATTGAGAGTTTTCTCATAATTTGCACCGATTTTCTGAAAAGCCTTTTCGTCGAACGGGTCGGTAATTATCATATTATTTGAAAGGCTGTTATTGTACTTAGCAGCCTCTTCAAACATTTTTTGAGTTTTCTCACTCGGCATCTGAGCAACCCTGTCGGTGTACTCCTTAACCATGCTTCGACTGACATAGTTATTAATTGCGGAGCTGACAAGCGGATAGCTCATTATGCCGATTCCTGCAACGAATATTAAAACTATTAGTAAAATTGACAGCTTTCGTTTCATAAAATTTTCCTTTTCTGCGTGTTTTTGTTCCGTTGTTATTATACTATATTTTATTATCTATCGCAACCGCACGGCGAGCCGCCGTTCCCAATTCGTGAAGACAGTTTGCGCAATTCCAAAACATATCATGCCCGAGCGAAAGGTTTAGTTAAATGTAAAATTGAAAATTGAAAATGGAAAATTAATGTTGGGAAGACAGTTTGTAATGTAAAAAACATATTATGCCCGACTGTAAAAATGTAATGGTTCTCCCCTACAGACAATACACAATTTTCATCACATCAAAACATATTATATGAACATAAATATTCATCCGCTTCTACAGCTCTTCTGTAAATAGAACGGGGATGCGTTGCCGCATCCCCTGAAAATTACATATATCATATCACAGATTTTAAGATAAAGATATTCGATTAATTATTTAGCTGCTTTCTTTCTCTTAAGAACAAAGAGAAGAACGCCTGCACAAGCGATAAGTGCTGCACCGCCAACATAGAACATCATTGTACCCATACCACCTGTCTGAGGAACAGTTACAGGGTAATCCTTAACTACTGTAGCTCCGTTTTCAACTGTACCAACTGCTGTGTATGCCTTTGCAACAGCTTTTACTGTGAATACTGTAGCGTTGAGGTTGTAGTTAGCAGGAGCCTTTGTTTCCTTTACATAATATGTAACATCCGGTGTAAAGTAGAACTCGTGTGTGCCATAGTAGAACTTATCGTTGCCGTTAGTTGTTGTTGTTGCCTTAACAGTTACGCCATCAACTGTAATTGCCTCGGTGCATGCTGAATCCTTATAAAGTGTGAATTCAGCGCCTGCAAGCTTTGTTGATGTTGTGTTACCGTCAACCTTTGTTACATCAAGACCTGCAGTTGCAACATTTACAGTATTATTACCTGGCTTGTATGTGAAGTTGCCTTCATTACCATAGTAAAGACCGTCTGTGTTGGGGAGGTCTGTAGTAACTTTTTCAGCGATATCAGCATTTACCTTAGCAGAGAATGTTACCTTGACTGTATCATAACTGTAGAACTTGTCACCCTGAAGGAGTGCCTCTGATGCAACGACTGCGAATGTAGCTGTTGCATCATTGCCAGTGGCATCTTTATAAGCATAATTAGGTTCTACTGTGAAGTCGCCGTCCTCTGCAGGTGTTTCAACGCCGTCTTTGACAAAGTAAACCTTTACAGTACTGTCAATGAGTGAAAGAGCGTTGTCCATGTTATCAACAATTGCATATGTGCCAACCTTGTTAGTTGTTGAACCTGCTGTTGAAGCTGTAAGTGTGTACTCAGCGTTCTTCTGTGTACCAACTTTGTTGTCTGCAACTGTCTTTGTAACTGTGATACCAGATACATTAATCTTTGAAGCAAGGTTTACTGTTTCATAATCGTATTTCCAGTCTGTGCCATCGAAGTAAGGAAGTGAGATGAGTGAACCCTGTACAGACTTAACTGTACCAGGCTTCTTAGAGCAGTATACATAATAGATACCGTCTGCAAGGTCTGTAATCTCCTGTGTAGAAACATCTGCTGAACCGTCATATTTGAATGTAACAGTCTTATCAGCTGTACCTGTCCATGACATACCATCACAAATTGTGATGATGTTCTGGCTCTTGTCTGTATCTGTTGAGTTGAGAGCGTCCACAAGGGCAGTGTTGCTTGCATAAGCATCTTCAACTGTTACTGTACCTGTTGTAGTATCAACCGTTGCGAGCTTGAAGAATTTGTACTCATAAGTACCAACATAGTCGGCTTTATCACCTGTTGTACCGGCATTAGGGTTGCATGATACTGTAAGTGTTGTAGCAGCGCTTGCTGAGAATGGGATCATGAGAGCGATCATCATTACTGCGAGAACTGCTGCAAAGATTTTCTTTGTAGTTTTCATTTTTCTTTCTCCTTTGTGTTTGATTTAATATATGTAATTATATTCTAACCGAATGGTTAAACGGGTTGGGGTGGCTGCATGGCAGACACCGGCTAACAACGGTGTCCGTAGCAGTCAAAGAGGTTTTCTATGAAAGAAACATATGATTAAAAAATCACCTGTTCTAACAAGTTAAATCATATTGGGTTACTTTCTGCGTCTTGCTCTGCGTTTTTTACGACCTTTTCCGTAATAGATTGCATAACCCGTGAACATTGTCACCGCAAGTCCTGCAACCGACAAACCGAAAACAAAATAACCGTTCATACCGTCACCGCTTGCCGAAGGCATTGTAATTGCGCCGTCAACATAATCATATGTAACATCGTACTTACCCTCAACAGGAAGTGTGAAGTAGGTGAGTGTGTAGTTCGGGGTGTAACCCTCTGACGGTTTGTACTCAAACAGACAGTATGTCTGATATGTTGAAGTACCTGATATATAATTGTCGGAACTGTCGCTCCATACAACATTACCGTTTGTTTTTGTGAACTCGCCCTGACCGTCCTTGAAGATTGTCAGATTGTCAAACACAGCCTGACCGTTGCTGTCTGTCTTTTTAGAAGCCATATGAGTTTTCATTGAGGCATCTTTAATGATTGTATTGATATCATCTGCAGTAAAGATATCCTCACTAGATACCTTCATCACAGCAAATTCCGTATCACTTACATTACCGCCTGTCTGATTCTTCTTGTTTACTGTTGCGCTTCCGTGTGTGGTTTTATTTTCAAACTCGGCTTTATCAACAGAAGTAGAATTGTTGAAGTATTCTGCAAGCTCAGCATCGGTTTTGTCTTTAATAGCTGAGCTACTAACCTTAATATACCTAGGCGGTGTTACTTTACCGTTTTCAAGAAGTTCAATCTCGGCAAGCCAGGTGTTCGTATCCATTATATAATCGGATGCATTTTCACCCTCGGCAAGAGCCTCGGTAATCTTAAATCTGTAAACACCCGCAGTGACTAATTTGAGGTTTTTGAATTCAACCTTACCGTTTTTGTCAGGTGTTTTCAAATTCGTGGAAACTGTTGCTGCGCTGTTTGTCTTGATAAAAGTCTTGCCGTCGGTATCAAGTTTTGTTGTATCCATTGATCCAAGACCTGTCAATGTATAACCGAACTTGCTGCCGCTGTAAGCCTGACCGTCAAGAGTTTTATTTACCGAAATGGCAATGTTTGTAGGATTAACCTTATTGATAAAGTTAAGCGCATTTCCTGTTTCGGCAAGTGTACCGACAAGTGTACCGTCGTCGAAGCTCTGATTGCCTACTTTGTAGGGAACATAACCTATAACTCTTTTCTCTGTAATCTTATAGGTTGCACCTACAGGAATATTGAGAAGCTTAATGCTTTCGCCCTTTTTGATTGTGAACGAACCGTCCAAGGGTGTACGGTAAGCTGTGTTTGAATAACCACTTGCATCCTTTTCTTTGAGCTGATACTCAAGAGGATAGGTCTTGTAATCATAGGTTGAACCATTGCCGTCAAAGTCGAGAGCAATCGCAAATGTAAACTGCTGATCTGTATCGTAATCGGTTTTACCGTCTTCACCAACAACATTCTTTGAAATTTCAAGAGGTGCTGTCACTATACTGTTGGTATAGTTGAGCTGGAGCTGTGCATAAGCACTGTCATCCTTGTCATCTACAAGCTTGAATTCCGAGTTCGTAGTTGAACCGCTATCGATTGTTGAACCGACTCTGTTGTTAACGAGCTCCCAGTTTGTTGTGTATCTAAGCTTACTGCTGTTTGTTGACTCGTTAACCTTCATCTCATTGCCGGTCTTGAATGAGTTGTCAAAGTCAGCCATATAATCATCTTTAAGTGTGAAACCGCTGTTTGAAAGAGGTTCAGTGCTTGTGCTTTTGTCTGGCTTTGTAAGCTTGTAGCTTTTACCGGAGGTATCTTTATCGTTCTCTTTGATTGTATAATCAAAAGCTTCATTAGCTTTGAGGTCATCTGAAATTTCAGAAACAACATCGCCTGTATCAAGTGCCTTTGTAACCTTGAGGTCATTGTTAGCAGGTGTCATTGTGAATTTTACTGAGAAGTTAGACTCAGCCTCACCACGCTCCATATAGAATACTACCATATGGTATGTCTTGTTAGGATCAAGCTGAACACCATTGTTGATTGTCTTTGTAACGATGCCAAGATTTGTATGATGTAACACAGCGTCTCCGGTATACGGAGTGCCGTTATCGTTCCACATTCCACCGTAAAGGTCTGAAAGCGTAAGGGGGGCATCTGGTGTAAGATTGCCGTCAGTTATATTCTGCCACTTACAGAAGTTAGCTTTTGTATTTTTGCCAAGGTCTGCCTTTTTGAATTTGTAAAAACCGTCTGATTTGTCATAAGGTTCTACATAACGTTTACCATTATTATCTACACCAACACTTGTATCCTCCCAAACATTCAGACAGAAGTATTTATTATTTGTCTTAACCCAAAACTCATCACTCGGAACTGTAACTGTTGTCGACGATGATGAAGATGAGTAGTCGGCAAATACATCGTCAGCTGTTGCTTTCATTGTATTAAAGTTAATTGAACCGCTTGCCTCTTTATGGTCACCGCCGAGGTCGAGAGCAAGCTCTGCGTTAGCACCTGTTGGATCTTCACCGATATAAACCCAAAGGTCATCGTCACCGCTGAAGTTAAAGGTTGCAGGTTTGTTGTCTGCAAGCATACCATCTTTCGGAACTCTGAAGTCTATATCAAGTCTGACACCAAAGCCATAGTTAAGGTTACAGTTAGTACCCTTGCCCGTTGATGTATTCTGAGTATTGTTGAATGGGAAAACACCATAACCGTTTTCTGTACCGCCGAATTTTCCCAAATCATCGTGTACACCATATGTTTCGCCCGCACCGTAGTTAATTTTTTTAGGTGTAAGGCCGTCCCATGTAAAGTAGATGTTATCGGTTGCATTTTTTGAAGTGAATTCATAAGTAGTAACACCATCACCGTCAGTAGTTGCACGGAACGGGAAAGATGACTTATAAACATTGGCAACTCTTTTATCATTATATGTAGCGGTTGAAAGTGCCTCAGCATCAAAGTAAGGAGCCTTGACACCATTTGCAACCTGAAGATTGCCCTTACTGTCAAGCCTGTTGTACATAAGACCCTGTAAGGACTGGTTATAATTACCGTCGCCCCATGCCATACCGTTGGCGTTGTTTACTGCATAGTAATAGTTATCATTATAATCGTTGATGTTTGTAAGTCCTCCTGCGTGGGTCTTAAATGTTTCGTAGTGTTCTCCACCCTTATACATATTACCGAAGTAGAGAGGATACTTCCAGTCCGATTTATGTGGTAAAGCAATCTTGCTTATGTAGTTGTTGAAGTTATCAAACTGATACCAATAGTCATACATATTGTCGTTACCCTGACACTGAAGATACCCGTTCGCCTGCTCCATATCCGACCAGTAGTCAAAGTATGTTGCGTCAACGCCTACGATGTTAGGATTATCTTTGAATGAATTTTCAACGACAGCACCATAGTTTACATTGTCTATTTCCGAGAATTTTGTCCAGCCTTCGCCTCTGGCTGTCTTAACATATGTAGCCGTGTTATCGCTGTAGCCCGAACCATCATATCCCGAATCTGTCGGATATGATGTTGCAGAAGATGCACCGTTGAGGTTATGTTCGTTCGGATGGAATCTTAAAAGCGCACCCGCCGGAATTTTACCTTTGAACACCACAGAACCGCTTACCTTGGTGTCTTTGGTGTCTTTTGTAAGCTCAACTGTTCCTTCATAGGCATCGTTGTAGTCAAAAGTTGCATAAACCTTTGTAAGCGACTTCCAGTCATCGTTTGAAACATAAACTGTTTTATATTCTGCTTTCGACTGTTTGTCGGGAGCTTGAACAGAAAGGTATTTACTTTCTTTGAACGAGCCGTCGGTAGAAAGATAAAATTCTGTGTCGCCCGTAGCACCCGAAATGTCGATGGTCTTGATGAACGGGTTAGTCCACTGACTTTTTGAAGCATCATAAAGAGCATTATCGGCACTGTATGAGTCATTAATACCGAGGTCGCTTGTTTGTGTTTCGCCCTTGTTGCTGAAGATTACATTTTTATGGGATGACTTAACATCTACATAGTAGTAATCGCTGTCTGAAGATGTCTTAGTCATTGCAGCACCCGGCCACTCTGCGTTGAAGTCATCCTCGTTTACCCAAGAATATGCATAAGCTTCCTTATAGGTATTATTGCTGTTATTAAGATAGATACGGCGGGAACCGTTTGCAACAGTCTTTTCGGGAAGAGTAAAATTAACCCCGGAAGAAAGCTCAATTTTTGTTGCACCGGATGGTGCAATGGTTTTAAAAACTCCCGACGAAGGATCTTTGCTTACTTTTTCTGTTTTAAGAACCGTGCCGTCATCCTGAGCAAAACGACATGTAACAGAAGAAAAACCATTCCATTCCTTATTCTTGTTCAGGTTAATGTAAATCTTCTGATCCAAAGATGTTGCCGCAAATACATTAAGCGACATACCCGACATGGCACATACCGAAAGCATGAGGGTAAGTGCAAGCACAAGGGAAAAGCTTTTCTTTACGGTTCTGCAAAGCTTTTTACCTAATTTCATAATTTTTTCTTCTCCTTCATTGCCGATTACTTTGTTTTGGCAGTCAAAGTACAATTAAACAGAACTGCATAGGACAGTCCAATATATCTGCCAACTAATTATGAAACGCAATTTTTTGAATTTGTTCTTCTTTTTTACTTGTATACAATTATATAATATTTTATTGCATATTTGTAGAGGCAATACAGCCAAACTTTGGGTAATATTTTTGGTTATTTTGCATATCTGCAAGCACGATTTAATATTTTTGACCATAATGTGATTTTATTACTTATTTATCGCCATTTTTTGTGTTTAAGATAAATTATACCCATTATACAACCTTAACAGGCAGTTAAAAAGTCAATTTCGGCACTAAATTTGTTGATTTTTAATTCTTTTTTCAAAAATATCAAAAATTTTATGCAGGTTTACTCCAAGCTATGCGTGCGGAAATATGTATTATTTTGCGATTGCTGCTTTTAAAATGCCCCAAAACCTACATTTTACTGAAATTTTCAGATATATTTTTATAATCAGTTTCTATATCCGATAAAATTAATCACCGAATACCTTGAAAATTCGGCACAAATAAAGGGCAGAGTATTGCTCTCTGCCCCTCAAAATGTAATTCACTTAAATCGCAATTATACAAATCGCTTTATGCAAACATATTAAAGATCTCTGCCGCAGCACTTCTTGTACTTTTTACCGCTGCCGCACGGACAGGGATCGTTTCTGCCGATTTTCTTGCCCTTACGGATAGTCTTGTTGACAGAATCCGTACCGTCTGCAGAAGTTTCTGTAGGCTGAGCAACCTGCTCACGGTGAAGCGCCTGCTTTACGGCGTCCGACTGTTCAACAGCTTCTTCATCATCGGATGCAGACTTTGCCGCTGCGGCAGCCCTCTGAGCTGCTCTCTTTGCCGCTGCAATTGCATCCTGTCTTTTCTGAATCTCATAAACACGCTTTGGCATAATGAGCATCATCTTGACAGTATCTTCACGAATGCTTTCAATCATCTCATCAAACATATCGAAGCCTTCAACTCTGTACTCAACAACAGGATCGTGCTGACCGTATGAACGAAGTCTGATACCGCTCTTGAGCTGATCCATATTGTCGATGTGATCCATCCAATGTGTATCAACATTCTTGAGGAGGTAAACACGCTCCATCTCACGGATTGTTTCCTCGGGAAGAAGTTCTTCGTTTTCCTTGTAGATTTCAAGAGCATCGTCAACGAGCATCTTCTGAATCTCTTCGGGTTCCATATTTTCAAGATCGTCAAGGCTGAAATCATACTTTGATTCATCTCTTATAAGCCAGCCTGCGTAGTAATCCTTGAGGCTTTGGAAGTTCCAATGCTCTGCAGGACCTTCGGGGAGATACTGCTTGATTGAAGTTGCGATTGTATCCTCAACCATTTTGAGGATTGTTTCGTGGAGATCCTCACCGTTAAGAACCTGATCACGCTGACCGTAGATGATTTCACGCTGTTTGTTCATAACATCGTCGTACTGGAGGACATCCTTACGAATGCCGAAGTTACGAAGCTCAACCTTTTCCTGTGAGCCCTCGATAATACTTGTGAGCATTTTATTCTCAATGGGCATATCCTCGGCAACATTCATACGCTCCATCATCATTTTCATTCTGTCACCGCCGAACAGACGCATAAGGTCATCCTCGGTTGAGAGGAAGAAACGGCTGACACCCGGATCGCCCTGACGGCCTGCACGACCACGAAGCTGGTTATCAATACGGCGTGACTCGTGTCTTTCCGTACCCATAATGTAAAGACCTCCGGCCTCTCTTACCTTTTCAGCCTCGCCCTTAATTTCTTCCTTATACTTGTCATTCAGTTCTCTGAATGTATTTCTTGCATTGATGATTTCTTCATCATCGGTTTCCGCATAACCTGTAGCTTCTTCAATAAGCTCCTCTGTAAAGCCCTGCTTACGCATTGCGGCTTTTGCCATATACTCTGCGTTACCGCCGAGGATGATATCGGTACCACGACCTGCCATGTTGGTTGCGATTGTTACCGCACCGAGTTTACCTGCCTGAGCAACAATTTCAGCCTCTTTTTCATGCTGTTTTGCATTGAGGACATTGTGCTTAATGCCTCTCTTTTTGAGCATTTTTGAAAGAAGCTCCGACTTCTCAATTGAAATTGTACCGACAAGGACAGGCTGTCCCTTTTCGTGAGCCTCAACAATTGCGTCAATAACAGCGTGGAACTTGCCGTTTTCTGTCTTATAAACCGAATCGGGGAGGTCTTTTCTTAAAACAGGCTTGTTTGTAGGAATTTCAACAACATCAAGCTTGTAGATTTCCTGGAATTCTTCCGACTCTGTCTGAGCAGTACCTGTCATACCCGAAAGCTTTTTGTAAAGACGGAAGTAGTTCTGGAATGTGATTGTAGCAAGAGTCTTGCTTTCGCTCTGAACCTTTACGCCCTCTTTAGCCTCAATAGCCTGGTGAAGACCTTCGTTAAAACGACGGCCGTACATAAGACGACCTGTAAATTCGTCAACGATGATAACTTCGCCGTCCTTGACAACATAGTCAACATCAAGCTTCATTACACCGTTGGCCTTGATAGCCTGATTTACATGGTGCTGAATTGTAAGGTTATCGGGATCGGTAAGGTTTTCAATACCGAAAAATTCTTCGGCTTTCTTAACACCGCTCTGTGTGAGGGTTGCTGTTTTCTGCTTTTCATCAACAACATAATCAATGTCGTTTTCCTTGTAATATTCCTCCATATCCTCTTTTGCGTCAAGTTCTGCAAAACGCTGAACTTTAAGAGTTTTTGCAAAAGCGTCAGCCTTTGCATAAAGGTCTGTTGACTTGTCGCCCTTACCCGAAATAATAAGAGGAGTTCTCGCCTCATCAATGAGAATTGAGTCAACCTCATCGACAATTGCAAATGCGTGCGGGCGCTGAACCTTGTTTTCCTTGTAAACTACCATGTTGTCACGGAGGTAGTCAAAACCGAGTTCGTTGTTTGTTCCGTATGTAATGTCTGCGGCATAAGCCTTTTTTCTGCCCTCGTTATCGAGATCGTGGCAGATAAGACCGACCGAAAGACCGAGGTATCTGTAAAGCTTGCCCATCCACTCTGAGTCACGGCGGGCAAGGTAATCGTTGACTGTTACAATGTGAACACCTTCGCCTGTAAGAGCGTTGAGGTATGCAGGGAGGGTAGCAACCAAGGTTTTACCTTCACCGGTTTTCATCTCGGCGATTCTGCCCTGGTGAAGAACGATACCGCCGATAATCTGAACGGGGAAGTGCTTCATACCAAGCACTCTCCAGCCTGCCTCACGACAGGTTGCAAATGCTTCGGGGAGAATATCGTCTGTTGTTTCGCCGTTGGCAAGTCTTTCTTTAAGAATTGTTGTCTGGTTCTTGAGTTCACTTTCGCTCATAGCCGCATATTTATCTTCGAGTGCAAGCACCTTGTCACAGATTGGTTGCACACGCTTAACTTCACGCTTGCTGTAGTTGCCGAACATAGCCTTTAAAAAATTCATCAGGGTTCTTCCTTTCAATGTACCGAAAAAATCGGTCAAACTGTATTTTCAATAATATAATTTTAATTTACTGCACCGCAGACGCTCCAAGGCTTTTTGCAGCCTGAATCATTGCGGCCTCAACCACGGGACCGGCATATTGAAAACCGAAACCCGAATCCTGTACAACACAGGCAAAGGCAAGAGGGCAGTCCTCATCTTTTGAGTAGCCGACCATCCAGCCGTTAGGGTTCTTATCATCGCCGACTTCACCCGTACCTGTTTTGGCACAGACTGTAAGTCCGCCGAAAAGGTTGTCGCCGTAGTAATCCGAAACGGTGTATCTCATAACATCATCAAGCTTTGCCGCCGTATCGGATGAAAAAAGCTCCTGTCCGCTGCTCTTGTAGTTTATGCCGAGTGCGGAGAGTATGGACTCATCTTTGATAAGGGTAGGGTTTGTAGCCTTACCGCCGTTTGCGATTGCACCGCAGATAATTGCCATCTGCATCGGGTTTACCTTGTCATTATACTGACCTACGCCCGACCAGCCAAGCTGGTTTTCATTGGCATCGCTGACATCATATGAACCTTTTGCGGTTTTAATTCCGTCAACATCAAAGGAGCTGTTAATGCCGATTTTCTCGGCAGTTTTTGTCATTGTGTCACTTCCGAGTTCAACGGCAAGCTTTGCAAAAACAATATTGCAGGAATGTGCCATTGCCTCTTTATATGTCAGCGTTCCGTGAGTTTCCGTACAGGTAACTTCACTTCCGCCTATGTTCTCACTTCCGTTACAAACCCAAGTGCGGTCATAAAGGTCGGGAATATTCTCGATTGCCGCCGCAGATGTAACGATTTTGAAGATTGAACCCGGGGTAAAGGTTGACGAAAGCACATTATCAAGGTAAACGCCCTCGTATTCGCTTTCGTTGTCCTCGGTAATTTCGGGAGGAGCCTGCGGATCATAAGCCATGGTGCTTATGGAACAGATAACCTCGCCTGTTTTGTAGTTATATATTACACAGGCACCTTTTTTGTTATAAGCTGCAAGAACATCATAAGCAGCCGCACAGGTTGCGGAATCGACTGTCAGCTTTATATCGTGAGAGGCACGCAATGATTCCGGCATATTAAGTCCGAAAACAAGGTTATAGCCTATCAGCTGAGAACGATACATACTTTGAACAGCCGTTGAAATGTTAAGGCTGTCATCACCGACAACATGAAGCAGAGATTTTCTTACGCTCTCGCTTTCGTTATAAACTCTTTTACCGTCAACCGTCTGTGCAAGAGCCGTGCCGTTGCGGTCATAAATCGCTCCTGCCTGTGCAAGGCCGCCGTCACCTGCTATATGCGCATTATATGCCTGATCGACCCAATCGTCTGCCCCTGTTACAAGCTCAAAGGCAAGATAGCCGAGTCCGCCGATAAACGCAAGCGCAACTATATATATAAGTGTACTTCTGCGAAGTATTTTTTTCAAACCTTACACCACCCTGTGTATCAGTAGGGGCGTTCATTGGACGCCCGCAAGTAAAGGCACTAATTTTATTTAATACCAAAGTACATATATGAAAAACAAGTTTTCAATTTACTAAACTTATCTTTTTACCGAATAAGTTCTCTCGTCTGCGGCTTTGATGAATGCAACAAGTCCCCAACAAGACATAATACTTGAACCGCCGGCAGACACAAACGGAAATGTTACGCCTGTGAGCGGAAGAACATCGGTTGCACCGAAAACATTGAGAGAAAGCTGAACGACAAAAAGTCCTGCCGCACAGCACGCTGAAATTGAATAAAAGGTACTTCTGCTTCGGGTTGTAATTGCCCTTGCATAAATAAACATTGCTCCTACTGCCACGGCAAGTGTGAACGCAACGATAACTCCCATTTCTTCCGAAACAAGTCCGAAAACAAGGTCACTTTCGGATGCGGCAACCTGCTTTAAAAAACCGTTGCCGATACCTACGCCGAAAAGTCCGCCGCTTGCCATATATGTGAGAACTCTTGCCTGCTGATAACCGAGGTTGTCCTGAGTATGTTCCCACACATGACGCCAGCCCGAAAAACGGTCGGCAACATACGGTTTAAACTTGAGGACAAAGGTTACGCCGAAAATTGCGGCGGCAACAGCAAGAATAATCGTCTTGAAATCGCCCGAGCGCATAAACGCTGTGAGCAAAAATGTTACAAAGAAGATGAGCGCAGTACCGAAGTCACCCATAAGAGCCAAAAGTCCGACGCATACTGCCGAGAAGATAATGTACTCAAGCAGGTTCTTCTTTGTCATCAACACATCAAGCGAACTTGCGCCGATAAAGATGAAAATAATCTTTGCAAGCTCTGACGGCTGAAATGAAAACGAGCCGATATAAATCCAGTTGGCGGCGCCGTTTGTAATCTTACCGAATACAATTGTTACACCCAAAAGACCGACCGCACAAATCATTGCCGGAAGTCTGAGTTTATTTACCTTATCGGGATCTTCAATCAGCTTGATAATTATGCAGAAGAAAATCATACCTATTGCGGCGGCAACAAGCTGAACATAAGCCGAGCGTTCCGACTGTCTGATAAGCATCATTACGCCTATGCCCGTCAAAAACAGGGCGAGCGATTCAAGCTCAAAATTTACTCTGCGGATTACAAAATAGGAGATAAAGAAGAATCCCCATTCAACAGCCGCAAGAGCGCCGAACAGCACAAGCGGAGCCATTGTATTTGTGCCGTCATTCCAGAACATTGCCTGAACGCACATAAAGAAGTGAAAAAATGTAATAAGAAGCATAAGCTTCCACGATTTCATTGCAGGCTTATCGCTGACCTTTGAGAAAAACCAGCTCGACTGCAACGGCTGTTGGAACTCCTCGCCTCTTTTTACTATAAGGCTTGTACCGCCTATTGTTATTGTATCGTCAATAAGCACCTTTGCTCTGCCTCTTGTTCTTTTGCCGTTGAGCATTGTGCCGCTCTTTGAGTCGGTATCGCTTACATACCAACCATCTTTACGGCGAAGGAGTACACAATGATTTCTTGAAACTGTAGGGTCATCAACGGTTACATCACTGCTTTTACTTCTGCCGATTGAATTTTCCCAGAAAAGCACGGGGAGTATCTCGCCCGTTGCAGGGTTCAAAAGTGAAATCAAAGGAGTTTCGGGACGGCGACGACGGCGCATTGCGGCAAAGCACTGGTACACAATTATTATTGCATAAACAGGCATAAGAAAACGCAGTGCAACAACACCCATATCGAAAATTATCGAAAGATCCGGCACTTTTTTCAACTCCTTCACAAATCATCTGTCCTAAAAATAAGCATACTTAAAGTTATACAGTTTAAATAATAATCCAATTTCCTCCAAAAGTCAATATTTTCATTCGTGAAGATAGTTTTTTAAGTCAAATACTTTAATGCCCGAGCGTTATTTTCTATATTAAGGTAACTTTGTAGCCGAGTGCTTCGACAGCCAATTCGTGAAGATAGTTTGTACAATAGAAAACTAAAAATGCCCGAGCGTAACATTTTAATTGTTTGTACAAACCAAACTGTAGGGGCGTTCATCGGACGCCCGCTTGATGAATGGTTTTGTTTAAACATCTATGTTTTGATGTGATGAAAATCGTGTATTCTAATGTAGCGGCGAACGCCCCTACAAGTTTGTGCTTTTTATACAATTTTATTAAACTCCTTGATTTATTAACTTCAATAATTTATAATAACTTTGACAGAGGATTTGTTAATCCATCTGTTGAGTGTTTCGCCACTGATTTAAAGGGCGAGTGTTTTTTATCGTTGAGCGTTTCGCCGCTTGTAAAAGTGCGAGTATTAACAAAAGACCTCACGAAATTCGTGAGGTCTTTTATCATGATATATCTATGAGGATTAATGAAGACTTTTCATTTTATCGGCTTTATCACGGCATATATGCGACCATTTGCAGTCGCCGCACACCTGCGAAAGCCTGTCTTTTAAAATTATATTTTCTCTTGCAATTCTCGAAAGCTCTTTCCAATCGGCAGTATCGCCGATTTTCATTCCGAGTAAATCAAGACATCTTTTGTCATAGCATGACGCCTTACCCGTAACATCGCAGCTGCCGTTGTCACGGTTCGGACACGATGAACAAATTTCGTCACAACCGCCCGTAAGCGTAAGGTTTGCGTTGTTATTTTCAAGAACTGACACTATTTTTGCCATTCCGCAGACAAATTCATCGCTGTAACCCTTGCCTTCAAAAAACTGCACACAGAGGCTGTGATGCGGTCTGAACTTAAAGCTTAACGATTTTGTCAAGACGATTCACCAAAACTGTTGCAACAACAATCTTTGCAGCATCTGCAAGAAGGAACGGAACAACGCAGGTGAGAAGTGCGGCAACAAAGTCTGTATGCATTGCAATCATAAACCAGATTGTACCGAAAAGGTAGCATACTGCAAGGCCTGCAACCATTGAAACCGCAAGCACCCAAAGCTTTCTGCCGAGAAAATCAGTCATAAGTCCAACGATAAGTGCCGTAAAGAGGAAACCAATGATATAACCGCCTGTCGGACCGCCGAGAACGCCGATTCCGCCTGAGAATCCTGCAAACACGGGAACACCGATTGCACCGAGGAGAACATAAACCGCAACGCTGATGAGTCCTCTTTTCCAACCGAGCATAGCCGCAGCCATAAAGATGCCGAGAGTCTGAAGTGTGAACGGAACTGTCATCGGAATCTGAATCTGTGCGCACACTGTGATGATTGCGACGAACATCGCCATATACACAAGGCTTAATACATTACTTTTTGATTTGCTGTTTGTTTTTGCTTCTGTCATAAAATTACCTCTCCTTTGCAAAACCGCTTCTTTTGTTTTGCAGATTGTCAACCAAGTTATTTTATCGGTTGACAATTATTATAGTACCGATTATCGCATTTGTCAACCCGATTTATGTTTTAAAGTGACAATTACAATCCGTTTTGATGTAACAATTGACTTTACAACCGTCTTATAATACAACTGAGTTAACCAAACAGAACATAAAAAACAGGGACAGCGTTTTGCTGTCCCTGAAATTTTTGTAAAGATTAAGTTTGCGTGCTTACAATTAAGCCTTGTTAACCGAACCGAAGAGTTCCATCTTTTCCTTAACAGTAGCCTTGATAGCCTCTGCACCGGGAGCGAGGAGCTTTCTTGGATCGAAGCCCTTGCCTTCGAGATCCTTGCCCTCTTCAATGTACTTTCTTGTAGCTGCTGCAAATGCAAGCTGGCACTCTGTGTTAACATTGATCTTTGAAACGCCGAGTGAGATAGCCTTCTTGATCATGTCGGCAGGGATACCTGTACCGCCGTGGAGAACGAGCGGCATCTCGCCTGTAAGCTGCTGGATAGCATCAAGAGTTTCAAAGCTGAGGCCCTTCCAGTTTGCAGGATACTTACCGTGAATGTTACCGATACCTGCTGCGAGCATTGTTACGCCGAGGTCTGCAACCATTTTGCATTCCTTAGGATCTGCGCATTCGCCCATGCCGATTACGCCGTCTTCCTCGCCGCCGATTGCACCAACCTCAGCCTCAAGTGAAAGACCGAGCTTGTTACAAGTTGCAACGAGTTCCTTTGTTTTTTCAATGTTTTCTTCGATCGGATAGTGTGAACCGTCGAACATGATTGAGCTGAAACCGGCTTCGATGCACTTCTTAGCGCCTTCATATGAACCGTGGTCAAGGTGGAGAGCAACAGGAACTGTGATGTTGAGTTCCTCGAGCATACCGTTTACCATACCAACGACTGTTTTGTAGCCGCACATATATTTACCGGCACCCTCAGATACACCGAGGATAACAGGTGAGTTGAGTTCCTGTGCTGTTAAAAGAATTGATTTTGTCCATTCAAGGTTGTTGATGTTGAACTGACCTACTGCATAGTGGCCTGCCTTTGCTTTTGTAAGCATTTCTTTAGCGTTTACTAATGGCATTTTAATCTTCCTTTTTTAAAAAATTTCAGCAGACAAGCGTCCCCCACCTGCCGATTTAAGTTTATTATACAATATATTTTTGAAAATATAAAGACCTAAAAAGAAGATTTAGTGAAAATTTTAACAATTAGTCGAAAAATTCTTCATTTTGTCCTGTTTTAGTCAATTATCACTAAACTTTCAAAATAAACTCACACTTCCGTAACACAACAAGGTTGATTTTGATTTTGTGAAAAGGTATAATATAAATGTAAATTACAATACTTGATTTTGGTCAAGCGTTGTATGATAATATTTTTTGTAAACTATCCCGTAGGGGTAGTCTTGCGACCGCAAGTAATGACAGATATTTTATTGCAAACAAAGTTTTATAAATATAACAAAACAACCGATATAGTGGCGGGCGGATGATATCTGCCCCTACGAAATATTTGTTCATTTCGGCAATTTGCTTGCAAAAAATTTTGTTTTATTACTTAAGGACAAACGCAGTTTGTACCCCACGGTAACAAATAAATGTAGGAGTAACTTTTATGGACAATTTTGACAACAACAATATGGGTGGGTTTGAACCGCAAAAGCCGTTCACCGAAAAGCCCGTACAAAACAATAATATGAACACTGAACAGACAATTCCCGTTTCCGAACCCGAAACACAGGAAGAACAGGCTCAGAATGTTCAGCCGCAGAACGGCAACACACCGTATGGTGATTATATTTTCGGCAACAACAATCAAAACACGGCAAACAATGCAAATCCGACTGAAAATGTTCCGCCGTATCAGCAGAATCAAAATCCGAATCCGAACACCCACGCTCAGCCGTGGCAGTACGGTTACGGTCAGTATCCCTACAGCGGACAGAATCCGCAGTATAATCAGAACAATCAGCAGTACGGACAGTATCAAAACAACACAGGATACAATCAGAATGTACCTCCGTATCAGCAGAATATGTACGGACAGCCTCCCTACGGCAACAACGGTACATACAATCAGCAATACAATCCGCAGATGTTCGCACAGTACCCCCAAAAGAAAACAAAGGGCGGAATAATTGCGTTGATTATCGTTCTCTGTTCACTTCTTACAATCGGTTTTATCGGCATGATGGTGTACGGATTTTCGGTTGACATAAAAGAAGATTTGAACAGCGACCGAAGTGATTCGGGCAATTCGTTCAGACTTCCGAATAAAGACAGCACAACACCGTTTGAAACCCTTCCCGACACATCTTCGCAGGGTAAAACTCACGATGAGTCTGACTACAGTAACAAGGTGAACAAGGATTACTCGGGTATGAAGCTTGAAAGCAATCCGAAAGACGCAAAAACAAACAACAGCTACACATCCGCAAAAGCGTCAGAAAAGGTTTCCGACTCGGTAGTCGGCATTCTCTGTTACTCGGACGATGTACCCGATCAGGCTGACACAACAACCGCATCTTCACAGGGAAGCGGAATTATCTTCTCACAGGACGGCTATGTTATCACAAACGCTCATGTAATCGGCAACAGCAAAACAGCCTATGCAATCAGAGTTGTAACATCTGACGGCAAGGAATACAAGGCAGGTGTTGTAGGTTACGATTCAAGAACCGATATTGCAGTTCTCAAAATGGACGATGCAAAGGGACTTACTCCTGCAACATTCGGTGATTCGTCACAGCTTGAGGTTGGTCAGGATATTATCGTAGTCGGCAATCCCGGCGGTCTTGACTATCAGAACACAACAACCAAGGGCGTTATTTCGGCGCTTGACAGAAAACTTTCAACATCAAGCCTTACAAAGTACATTCAGACCGATGCCGCAATCAATCCGGGCAACTCGGGCGGTCCGCTTGTAAACTACTACGGACAGGTTGTCGGAATTACAACTTCAAAGATTGTTTCCGAAACTTACGAAGGTATGGGCTTTGCAATTCCGTCACAGACAGTAAAAAACATTGTTGACACACTTGTAAAGAACGGCTATGTTGAAGGCAGAGTAAAAATCGGCATTTCGGGCATTGCAGTAACCTCCGATCAGGCATCAAATTACAACATTCCGCAGGGCATTTATGTTCAGAGTATCGTATCGGGCGGTCCGTGTGACGGCACAAGCCTTAAAGAAGGCGATATCATCACAGAGGTTGACGGCGAAACAATTACAAGCTTTGCAGATGTTTATGCGATTCTTGAAACCCACAAGCCGGGGGACAAAATCAAGGTTAAATATTACAGCTCATCATCGGGCGACGGTGAGGTTGAAATCACACTTCAGGAAGATAAGTAATTTTAATATAAGAATATCACCAAAAGCAAGAGGGCAGTCACGGCAATGTGACTGCCCTCTTGCTAATTGAAAATTAAAAGTGAAAAATTGCAGGGGCGAACCCCGTTTGCCCGTTCGTGTGCAACTCATTTATATAATTTTATTTTACATAAACATTGCGTCATTATTTTTTAACGGGGATAAAATTCCGCAAAAAACCTGCACTTCTTCCTTTCAGGTAAAACCAACCTATGGTGTCAAAAACTGCCGCTCCTACAAAATTAACAAGCAAATCTTTCATTGTATCGATCAGACCGATGTCAAGGTAACCGTTAATACCGAGATTTTCACCGTTCGCAACGGTTGATGTTATATCCCTGATGTGCATTATCACATTCGGCTTGCCCGAAATCAAACCCGAATGTATTGCCGTGATTACGGTGTCCTTTTGCATATCCTTTTCAAAAAGCATATCCGCACCAAACTCAAAAAACTCCCACACAACACCGACTGTCATTGAAAAGCAGAACGAAAACAGGCACACGAACATGGGCGAGAGGCTCAATTTCACCCGTTCGCTTCTGTTCAAAATATCGGTCAGTCCAAAACCAACGCCTGCACAGATAAAGCCGTTCACAGTATGGAGCAATGAATCCCATATCGGAATCTTTTCGTAGAACGCACCGAGCTCACCCATAACATTTGCCGCAAACACGAACAGCACAACAATCGTTTCAAGCACACTCGGCAACGCTACCGACAGCTTTCGGTCGATGAACAACGGAAGCATCAACAGTCCGAGCGTTAACACGCAGGTCATGACATTCTCCCATTTTCCGTTTAAAATGCCGGCAGTCAAAAGTGACACAAGTATGAGCCTTATAATGATGTAAACGCCTGCCTTAACCTTGTGCTGTCGCATTTCACGCACATTCAGCCACCGTGCAAGCCTTTGAAAAAATCCTTTAAGTCGTTTTTTCATAATATCCCCCGATTTTTACACTTATTTTTTCCTTAAAAACGAGATAAACCCCTGTAAAATTGTATTAGCTTTTTCTGCCTGATATTACCGCAAAATAAAAAAGCCACCGCCATCTGCGATGACTCATAAGCATTGATATTAAATTACTTTTTCTCTGACTTCTCTGATGATTCGGCTTTTTCGCCATTTTTTTCAGCCTCAAGCTTTTTCTTGAGTTCCTCTTTGCCGACAGCAAGCATCAGCTTGATACGGTTCTCCTGATTTACCTTCGGCGCACCCGGATCATAGTCGATGGTAACGATATTGGCATTCGGTCTGATTTCTTTAATCTTTCTGATTGCGCCCTTGCCGTTGATATGATTCGGCAGACAACCGAAAGGCTGTGTGCATACGATATTCTCATAGCCTGTATCGGCAAGTTCAATCATCTCGGCTGTAAGAAGCCAGCCCTCGCCCATCTTACTGCCGTAGCCGATAACACCGTTTACAAGCTCCTTTGTGTGAGCATATCTGTGAGGCGGAACAAAGCCGTACTTTTCAGCAGCATCAACCATAAGTCCCTCAAGCTTTGTGAGGTAATTAAGAAGCATCGAACAGAATTTGTATTTAACTCTGCTTCCTCCGAACATCTTATAATCCTCAATACGGTTATCAACCTTAAATGATGCAAAACCCATAAGACCGGGTACGCAAACCTCGCAATCCTGATCTGCAAGAAAGTCCTCAAGGCCGTTGTTAGCCATTTTGGAGTATTTTACATAGATTTCGCCGACAATACCGACTTTAACCTTCGGCACTTTGTTAAGCTCTATTTTTGTAAATGACTTTGTAATTCGGTCAAGAGTTTCGTCAATTTCTTCAAGAGTGTAGCCCTTGCCCTGTATGAGCATATCGGAAATCTTATCCGTCCACTCATCAACAAGCGCCATACTTTCGCCCTTGTTCACCTCATAGGGCTTTGTCTGGTTTGAAAGCAGCATTAACTGGTCGCCGTACACAAGACCGCCGACAAATCTGCGGATAAGCGGAAGTGTGAGCGAAAAACCGCTGTTGTGCTCCATACCGAATGAAAGCGAAATTACGGGAACGAACTCAAAGCCTGCCTTTTTGAGAGCCTTTCTCAAAAGGAAAATGTAGTTTGACGCACGACATCCGCCGCCTGTCTGAGTAATCATCAGAGCAACCTTGTGAACATCATACTTTCCGCTTTGCAGAGCATTGATGAACTGCCCTATAACCAGCAAAGCCGGATAACAGGTATCGTTGTGAACATATTTAAGACCTGTCTGCGCAATCTCCGGACCCGTTGTGTCGAGCAAATCAGACTTATAGCCGTAGTAGTTGAACACCTTTTCAAGTATTTTAAAATGAATAGGCGCCATATTGGGCATAAGAATTGTGTATTCCTTTTTCATCTGCTTTGTAAACAGCAAACGACCTGTTTTTTTGTCATACTTCAACTCTGCCATAACAGAATTTCCTTTCATCAATCGTTTTCAAGCGCAGCAAGCAAACTGCGGATTCGGATTTTAACTGCTCCGAGGTTTGTAATTTCATCTATCTTAATCTGAGTGTAAATCTTATTTTTGCTTTCAAGAATTTCTCTTACCTCATCGGTTGTAATCGCATCAACACCGCAGCCGAAGGATACAAGCTGAACAAGCTCCATGTCCTTTCTTGTTGTAACATATTTTGCCGCCGCATAAAGTCTTGCGTGGTATGTCCACTGGTTAAGAACATGAGTCCGGAAATGTTCAACTCTCGGAGAAATAACATCTTCGCTGACGATTGCAACATCAAAGCCTGAGATAAGTCTGTCGATTCCGTGGTTAATTTCGGGATCAATATGATATGGTCTGCCTGCAAGAACAAAAATCTTTTTGCCCTCTTTTTCAGCCTTGGCAATAATCTCGCTGCCCTTGTCGATAACCTTTTTTCTGTAATTTTCCTGTTCCTGATATGCAAGCTTAGCCGCATTTCTTACCTCGTTAAGAGTGAGGTCGGGGAAGTGGAACGAAAGTCTTTCATAGGCTTTCTTCGGAAAATCGTTCGGGCGGTGAATACCAAAGTATTCCTTTATGAAGTGAACCTTGCGTATATCCTTCATATTGTTTTTGATAACCTCGGGATAGTAAGCAACAACAGGACAGTTGTAATGGTTATCTCCGAGATGCTCGTCAAAATTATAGGAAAGACAGGGGTAGAAAATTGTTTCTGCACCCATATCAATAAGAGTCTGAATGTGACCGTGAACAAGCTTTGCAGGGAAGCAAACGGTATCGCTCGGAATTGTCTGCTGACCTCTCTGATAAAGCTTTCTTGTTGAATACGGTGAGTGGAACACCTCAAATTTAAGTTCTGTAAAGAATCTGTACCAGAACGGATAAAGCTCATACATATTGAGCGCCATAGGAATTCCAAGCTTACCTCTTATGCCTTCAACAGGCTTGTAGGAATCAATGAGATTCAGCTTATAGGCATACATATTCATATCGTTTGCAGGAGCTTTCTTTGTGATCGGTCTTTCACAACGGTTTCCTGCAATAAACTTTCTGCCCTTGCCGAATGAATTTATTGTAAGACGGCAGTTGTTGTTGCACATACCGCAGTTTGCAACCTTGATTTCGTGAACAAATTCATCAAGTCCCTTTTTGTCGGTAATTGTACTCTTGCCAACGCCCTTTGACTTTTTCTTTGCGTAAAGAGCCGCACCGTAAGCACCCATAAGTCCTGCAATGTTAGGACGGACAACTTCAACGCCCATTTCCTGTTCAAATGCACGCAAAACAGCATCGTTAAGGAAAGTACCGCCCTGAACCACAACACGCTTGCCGAGTTCGTCGGGGCTTGACGCACGAATAACCTTGTAAAGGGCATTCTTTACAACGCTGAGTGAAAGACCTGCCGAGATATCTTCAATTGTTGCGCCGTCTTTCTGAGCCTGCTTAACGCTTGAATTCATGAATACGGTACAGCGTGAGCCGAGGTCAACGGGACGCTTTGCAAAAAGTCCGAGCTTTGCAAAGTCGGCAATCTCATATCCGAGAGCGTTTGCAAAAGTCTGCAAAAAGCTTCCGCAACCCGATGAACAAGCCTCATTAAGGAATATATTGTCAATTGCACCGTTATGTATCTTAAAGCATTTGATATCCTGTCCGCCGATATCGATGATAAATTCAACATCGGGCATAAAGTATTTTGCGGCGGTAAAGTGGGCGATTGTTTCAACAATGCCGTAATCAACCGCAAATGCGTTCTTTACAATGTCCTCACCGTAACCTGTTACGGCAGAAGAAACAACATTTATTTCGGGATTTATTTCGTAAACCTCGTCAAGGAATTGCTTCATAATCTCAACGGGGTTTCCCTTTGATGGCAGATATTTTGAATAGAGCAACTCACCGTCATCATTGAGAACAACACCCTTTACGGTTGTTGAACCTGCGTCCATTCCTATATAAGCCTTGCCGGTGTAACCCTTTAGCTCCTTCTGCTTAACATCAGCCTTTGCATGACGGTCGCAGAATTTTCTGTACTCCTCTTCGTTTTTAAAGAGGGGCTGATTGAACGCAAAGTTACCGCTGCCACGGTAGTTCTTTACCTTTTCGATAACCTCGTCAAAATCAATAGTCTTTTCGGCACACAAAGCCGCACCGCAGGCAACATAATAAAGTGAATTTTCGGGGCAGATGCCCTTTGTTCCGAGCGTGCGGTCAAAGCAGTTTCGCAGTTCGCTCATAAATGTAAGAGGTCCGCCGAGATATACAATCTGACCTTCAATTTCTCTGCCCTGTGCAAGACCTGCAACAGTCTGGCTTACAACCGCATTGAAAATACTCTCTGCGATGTCGCTCTTCCTCGCACCCTGATTAAGGAGCGGCTGAATATCGGTCTTTGCAAACACACCGCATCTTGATGCGATTGTGTATGTCTTTTCGTGCTGTTTTGCAAGCTCGTCCATATCCTCAAGCTTAACATTCAGAAGTGTTGCCATCTGGTCAATAAACGCACCCGTGCCGCCGGCGCAGGTACCGTTCATTCTTACCTCAAGTCCGTTTGTGAGAAACAATATCTTTGCATCCTCACCGCCGAGTTCAATTATAACATCTGTACCCGGAATAAAAGTATTGGCGGCAACTCTTGTTGCGTAAACCTCCTGAATAAAATCAACGCCGACAGACTCGGCAACACCCATTCCGGCAGAACCCGAAAGAGCCACCGAGGCATTTTCAACGCCGTCAATCCTTGTCCGTACAAGTGCAAGAATTTCTGCAATCTTTTCCGTAATTCGGGAATAATGCCTTTCATATGTGCTGTATATTAATTTGTTTTCGTCGTCAAGCACAACACATTTTATTGTTGTTGAGCCAATATCCAATCCTAATTTCAACTTGTGCCTCCGAAATCAATACATAGTAATCTCATTGTGCATATCTAGTTAATTATAGTATTTTTTGCCAAGAAAATAATTCTAATTCAGAATATTTTCACCTTTGATGAATTTTACCATTTTTATCACAAAAATTCAATACACATAAAGGGCATAATGTATAATCTACTGCATATAATTTGCCCTCAAAAGCAAAGCGGAGCATTGTTCCGACTTTAATATATCTTAAAAATGCAGAAAAACCTGCCGAAATCGGCAGGTCTTTAGCTTTAAGTATTTACATTATCAGAAAAGTTCACCGTGAGGAGCTTCACCGTCATCTGCCTCGTCTGAATCTGCGGACTCGGAGAATCCTTCTTCACGCTTTGCCTCAAGCTCTGCCTTGAGGTCGCAGATGTTTGTAAGATGCTCGGGTTCTGCCTTTTCTTCGGTAACAGCCTCGGGCTGTTTTTCAACAGGCTTTTCCTCTTTAAAAGGAGATGACTTGTAGTCGCCCTCATTTGAGCAAGCTACTGTAATATCAACAATATCATCCTCTTTAACCTCGGGAGCAACCTCGGGATTGCCGTAGAAAATATCGTTTGAGCTGTTGACAATCTTTCTGTAACACTCTCTTGCTTTTGCGATTTTGGCCTTTGAAGTGTCAATAACCTTCAAAAGCTTTTCGCACTCGGCGTCATTAATTTCAGTGCCTTTCTTTCTGCTGTCGTACATAATCTTTCCGAGAGCAATATATGCTCTGTTCATAAGCTCGCTTTCGCTTTTCATAACAAGTCTTAATCTATTGAGCTTTGCGTTTGTTCTGTTCTTTTCTACTATTGTCTGAGCTACCGATGAAATTGTATCAACGGCTGTATTTACTGTTCCTTTTACACTGTCAAGTATCGTCATAGTAAATTTCTCCTTTAAAACCGCTTTGGCACAAACGCTCTGACACATTCTGCCGTGGCGAATAATATTAAACTTATTTCTATTATTATGACAGATTTTTTTGATAAAATCAACATTTTTTTAAAATTTACTTGTTAAAATCACGGTCAATTGCTATAATTAGTTTCATAGAGTGTTAAAGAGGTGGTTTGGATGCCTGAAAAGAAAATTACCAAGGCAATCGTCTGCCCAATGTGCGGTGAAATGAGCAAGGCTGATGTTTACACCAGCATCAACCCGTCCGTGACAAAGGGTGTGCGCAGAAGAGCGCTTGACGGTGAGCTTTTTGCGTGGAAATGTCCGTCATGCGGATACTCCGCAAGGCTCACATATCCGATTCTCTACAATGATATGAAGAATCGTTTTATGGTGTATTTCATTCCCAAAATTGATCATTTTCAGCTCTGCGACAACGAGCTTGAAGAAAAATACAGCAATCTCCGCAACATAAGCAAACGAATTGTTCCGACCTTCAATTCGTTTAAGGAGAAAATTTTTATCTTTGAGTCAGGACTTGACGATATGTCGGTTGAGCTTACAAAGCTTGCAATCAGCCAAACGGTTTCAAAAAAGCTTAACGGTGCGGAAATTCATGACGGATACCTTTCAATGTACGATCGTGAACGCAACACAATGGGATTTACATATTTTACAGGTGAAAAGCATACGCCGTATGTTCAGACAGCAAGACTTGAAATTTATGTTAAATCGAAGAAAATTGTCGATTCGCTTGCGTATAAGGACAAAAAGTTAAAGGGCTTTCTTAAAATTGACCGTGAATGGGCAGAAAACATTCTCTACCGCTACAAGCGCATGAAGCATATTGAAAAGCTTAACAAACTGAAAGAGTAAGCTGTTACTGTAGTCAGTCAATTCTTTTGGCTTAAAAAGCACCTGCAAATAAGTAACATATGCACTGTAAAGAATATCCGTAAACATAAACTCGTTAAAGCAAAAATGCATAAAAATTTCCGCCATTACGATTGGGGTGGCGGAATCATTCAGCTTAATATTTTTGTATTTGCAATTCAAACTTGTTAAAATGCCGATACAATCGGGGATTTTCGTTGCACAAAAAAATCAGGGATCGACTCAAAGAGCCGACCCCTTTTTAATTTATTGAAAAGATTGGTAATTACTTGTTAACAGCTTCATAAACTGCAACTGCGCAAGCAACTGTAGCACCAACCATCGGGTTGTTACCCATACCGATAAGGCCCATCATTTCAACATGAGCAGGAACAGAAGATGAACCTGCGAACTGAGCGTCACCGTGCATTCTGCCCATTGAGTCTGTAAGACCGTATGATGCAGGACCTGCACCCATGTTATCGGGGTGAAGTGTACGGCCTGTACCGCCGCCTGATGCAACCGAGAAATACTTAACGCCGTTCTCATTTGCCCACTTCTTGTATGTACCTGCAACGAGGTGCTGGAAACGAGTCGGGTTAGTAGAGTTACCTGTGATAGATACACCTACATTTTCATGCTGCATGATTGCAACACCTTCACGAACATCGTCAGCGCCGTAGCAGCGAACTGCAGCTCTTTCACCGTCTGAGAAAGCTCTCTCTTCAACGATTTTAAGCTCTGATGTGAAATAGTCAAACTGAGTCTTTACATATGTAAAGCCGTTGATTCTTGAAATAATGTAAGCAGCGTCCTTGCCAAGACCGTTAAGGATAACACGGAGCGGCTCTTTTCTTGCTTTGTTAGCGTTACGAGCGATACCGATAGCACCCTCTGCTGCTGCAAAGCTTTCGTGACCTGCGAGGAATGCAAAGCACTTTGTTTCATCTCTGAGGAGCATTGCGCCGAGGTTACCGTGACCACGGCCAACATTTCTCTGCTCAGCTACTGAGCCGGGAATACAGAAAGCCTCAAGACCGATACCGATAGCTTCTGCTGCCTCTGAAGCAGTCTTTGCGCCCTTCTTAACTGCAACTGCACAACCGAGTGTGTAAGCCCAGCCTGCGTTTTCAAATGCGATCGGCTGAACGCCCTTTACGATGTCGTAGGGGTCAAAACCGAGATCGTTACAAATTTTTCTTGCCTCTTCAAGATTTGCAATACCGTATTCGGCAAGGCACTTCTCAATTTTAGGCATTCTTCTTTCCATACCTTCAAATGTTACTGCCATTATGGTGTCCTCCTTACCGAATTATTCTTCACGAGGGTCAATGTACTTAGCTGCGCCGTCAAAACGACCGTACTGACCGATGTTGTTCTTGTATGCTTCGTTTGGCTCAACGCCGTGACGAATGTCCTCGAGCATTTTGCCGAGCTTTACGAACTGATAGCCGATAACTTCATCGTTCTCGTCAAGTGCTGTCTTGAGAACATAGCCTTCAGCCATTTCCATGTAACGAACGCCCTTAGCGTTTGTGCTGTACATTGTACCAACCTGGCTGCGAAGACCCTTACCGAGATCCTCCATACCTGCGCCGATCGGAAGCCCGCCCTCTGAGAAAGCTGTCTGGCTTCTGCCGTAAACGAGCTGCTCGAAGATGTTCTTCATAGCTGTGTTGATAGCGTCACAAACGAGGTCTGTGTTAAGACACTCAAGGAGTGTTTTGTTAGGAAGAATTTCTGCTGCCATAGCTGCAGAGTGAGTCATACCCGAACAACCGATTGTTTCAACAAGAGCCTCTTCAACGATACCGTCTTTAACATTAAGTGTAAGCTTGCAGGCACCCTGCTGAGGAGCACACCAGCCAATGCCGTGTGAAAGACCTGAAATGTCTTTAATGTCATAAGATTTTACCCATTTGCCCTCTTCGGGAATAGGTGCAGGACCGTGCTTAGGTCCCTTTGCTACAGTGCACATATTTTCAACTTCTTTTGAATAAATCATGTGTACTTCTCCTTTCAATAAATTGTATGAGTCCGAAATCCTCAAACACCTATATTATACGGCTTAACCCGACATTTTTCAAGCATTTTTCGTTAATTTTTACAATTCCCCCACATTGTAATATTTCCCGTGGCAATTTGATATTTATTTTTGAAGTAACGCATATTTTATGTGCAAAGAGGATAATTCAACCGCAAAATTCGCAAAAGAAAAGACAAGCCCATATTTCAGAGCTTGCCTTGTGGAATTACTCACTGTCACGCTGCATTGTTTCATTAATAGCACGATTAACAAAGCCGTTCACGCTTTCGCCGTTCTTTTCTGCGTGGGCTTTGATAATATCCTTTCGCCCTTTCGGCACAGCAACATTGATACGGTCATATGCTTTAGCGTTATATCGGTTGTTTGCCTCAATTCTCGCCCTGCTGTTCTTATTTTCTGCCATTTCTTCACCGCCTAAAATCTATTGACATCAACTTGTTGTTGTTGTATAATATAGGTGAAAAGGAACGGCTTTAGCTGTTTCGCTTGCAACTAGATTAAATTGTTCAACTTAACCGTCTTGTGCTGCTACACAGGGCGGTTATTTCTTTATATTCTTAATGACTTCATTAAAAGCCACGAAAACAATTGCGAGAGTGCATACCTCGCTTGTTGCTTGCGGTGCAAATTCTGAACGCTCATCAACGCTACGCCCTAAAAACGCTTTACTAAAGCGTTTTCTAAACGGACTTTCGAATCCCGTTATCTTAATCTGAATCTGAAACAACAATAAAAAGGTATCAGCCTTTTTAACCAATACCCTTTTATGGAGCTGATAACGGGATTCGAACCCGTGACCTCGTCCTTACCAAACTGCCTTGTGTGTTTTTATGAGATTTTGCAAGTTTTAATAAACGGCTTTATAATGCGGTTTTTTGCGGTTTATTCTTTTGTAGGGTTTGGCTATGTTTGGGGTTTATTCGCTGAATTAAACCCCAAATAAACCCCAAATAAACCCCTTTGAATTATCGGCGTTTTAATAAAAAATTTCTCGCGTGCGTATGTATTTGGATTGTCGTGCCTATATACCGTTATCCACTCAGCGAAAAAAATCTTAATTTTTGAATGGGGGCATGTTAAAATTCATTCGGCAGCGGCAGAGCAGAACCCCACAGGCAAAAGAAAAGACAAGCCCATATCTCAGAGCTTGCCTTGTGGAATTATTCGCCGTCACGCTGTATTGAAGATAACACAAAGTTTTTTAAAAGAGAATTTGCTGTTGTGCCTTGTTCTTTAGCGTAGGATTTGAATTGTTCCGCTTCGCTTTTCTTTACCTTACAACCTAATGTTGTCATATTCTCTTTATCCCATTTAGCCGCTGCTTTCTTTTGTGCGTCACTAACTGCCATTATACCACCGCCTTGTATTCAGATAACGGAATGCTGTCAACATAACAGCTGTCGGGGCAAATATCAACTTTGTTATTCCACACAACATTGCTGTCAACATTCGGGTCAATATCCCAAGAAACGCTGTTGCAATCGTCAATATAAACACGCTTAAAGTTTTCGTATTCTCTGAATGGTGTAAAAACGCCGCCCTGTGCAAGTGTGGATTTCATATCAAGCACACGCTTTTCTCCGTTTTCATATGTCAGCAAAAGCGAAAAGTCACTTTGCGGAGCGACAGCAACAAGTTTCTTTCTGCCGTTTGCAAAGTATTCAGCCATAGGACGGTCAAGTCCTTGTGATAAATAATATTCAACTGTTTTCGGCATATAATCACCCCTTATTTTAAAGGCTCAATAGTGAATAATTCCTGCTGTGCTGCTGCAAGTTCCCAGTTTTCTTTTAATTCTTCTTGATGAAAAGCCGCCCAACCTAAAAGCATTTTTAGCTGTTTGTTAGGCATTGTTCCCTCTAAAACCTCTATATCATTGATTGATACGATTACTTCGCTGTCGCCATATTTTGCGTGAAAGTGCGGCGGCATATGGTCACGCCAATTGATATAGATTTTAATTCCTCTGAACATACATATTGTCGGCATAAATATATTACCCTCTTTCCTTGATTATATTATAGCATACTCTTTCAAAAGTTAACAGTATAATTTTGCACAAAGATATACGGTTAACTTTGGCTATTCTGACTATTGAAATATACTGTTAACCGTAGTATAATATAGTCACAGGATAAGGAAAGGGGAATGCGAAATGTTAAACCGTTCAATCATCTGCAAGGTAGCGAACAATTTCCGCAAGGGTGGCTATACACTTTCACAGGCTTTTAGAATGGCGTGGAAACTTGCAAAGGGCAAGGCAAGCGTAAAGGTTGCAGGCGTTACCAAAGAACGCAGACAAGAGGCAATAGAACATTTGAGCAGATACAACCCCGAAACGGTCAGCTTTATTCTGAACAGGGAAAGCGATAATCAGTACGACCACAACGCAATTGCAGTATATGTAAGTGTGGGCAACGGCAAGGCGTACAAAATGGGCTATATTTCCGCTGCTGTGGCGTGTTTATTAAGTGGCATAATTGATAACATTACAACCGTAAATGCACGCTTACAGGCTATTACAGGCGGTTTCTACGCCGATATGGTGCAGGGTTTGAGATTATCACTTTCAATCTAACCCACACGGGTGCAGGTGATACGATTAAATGCAAATAATCCGCATTAGTACCAGTATGCGGAACAAATCAGCCGTTGTATAGTTGGCGATATACAGCGGCAATACACGAAAGGAATGGAAACATTATGGCAAACGGTAACATAACAAACGATAAGTTTTTCAAAAGCCGATACCCTAAAATATCGGAATTGTATTTAGAATATTTGCAAACCAAGAACTACGCAAATAACCCTTGCGTGAAGAGTGTTGAACCCTTTACAAATATGGCTATCAACGAAATTTCAGGATTGATAATGCACAAAAAGGCTTTAGAGGCTCAAGACTGTTTACTTGATTACGGAGTTATTAATGAATGGTCGGGCTTTATACTCGGCTTTTCCTATGCACTTGGTTTAATGCAGGAAGTAAGGTGATTTGCTTTGAAAAGAACGGTTGTATTAACAAATGATGAACAGATGACCTTGTTGCTTTTAGCAAAATTAAATGATAACATACTTGTGAACGGTCTGACAAAAGAAAACTTGCAAGACCTTTCAGCATTTCAAGTAGATTTATTGCTAATAATTCGCAAGTTCGCAAAAATTATATAATATCTGTGCAGCGGCATAACAAACCGCTGCATTTTTGTTTGTATAAATATTATATATTTATACCCCCCCTTCACGCGTGCGTGCGTGAGAGAGGTTTTTTTTAGTATCTCCCTTCGGTTCTGAGTGGGTACATATTTTTTTGTAATACGGGGGGCTATGTTGCGGAATAAGCCTTGTAAAATCTGCATAACACCTTGTTTTTTCGCAGTTTGGCAATAGCGTTTCTTCTTATGTTAAATACTTCATTCGTTGTTATTCCGCTGCACATAGCTATTGTATTATCGCTTTTGTTTAAATAGAAATATTGCGTAATAATGCTTTTTTCAATAGGTGTTAAGGCGTTAATTGCATTATGCAAGGTGGCGTATAATTCCCGTAGTTCTAACTCTTGAACATATTTCGTTGCATTAGTATCATCAAGAAAATATTCTAATTCGTTTTCGTTTTCTTGAAGTGCTTTATTGTATGAGGATTCTTGCTTTTTGGTTTCTTTGCAATAAATAGTGCGTTCTATTTCTGACAGAATATTCAGCGTTAAATATGTACTGAATTTATATCCCTTTTCCTCTGTGTAAACTTTTATCGCCCTAAGAAACGCAAAGTACATTTGCTGCTTTAAATCCTCTATGGTTATATAGTTCGGCAACGGATAGTTACATATTTGCCGCTGCAAAATATAACAGATTAAAGGGTACACACGCTCCCATAATAACGGTGCGTATTCCGAATATCCTTGTTGTATTAGTAACGCCATTTCTTCATTAGTTGTTGTATCTGCCTTGTTGTTTGTACATTTTAACATAGATATACCACCAACCGTTAAATTCATTGTACACAGGAGTTACAGAAACAAGGTTATAGCCCTTGTATTTGCGTTCCCAGTATCTTGTATCATCTGCACGCTCTCGTGCTATACGGGCAATTCCTCGGCGTGTATAGCCGCTGCTTTTGGTCTTTACTGTGGGTTGTTTTAGGTTCTTTGAACAGTTCCAACGCCTTTTGCCCATAGGCTTTTTAGAAATGTATTTTGCGAAAGCCTCGCCGCCCGTTTGTGTTGTAGGCTGAAAACGGTCAGCATTTACAAAGTCACCGTGTTTCCACAATTCTTCTGCTGTGTTTCTATCCATTGCGGACATAATACCGTGCCAATGCCATTTGCCGCTACTGCTGCATTCAATTACATAAATGTACTTTAATGGCGGCAAACCGTGCTTTTTTCTGTATCTGCTTATACGCCTAAAATAATTTTGAATATCTTTTAATACTTCTTTTTCGCTTTTTGGCATTTCATCAGGGCGATAAGTGCCGTGTATAAGTAAATCACCTAACCAAAAATTGGTATTGACAAGGCGAATTAGTTTCTTTACTGCATTTTTGATATTAAGTTTCTGCTGTTCTGTTCTTGATAACCTATATTTCCTATCGTGTCTATATCCGTGTTCTGTGACGGGATAATGTTCTACTTCCAAATAGTTACCCGATATTATTCTTTTTTCTTGTGATTTCATTTTTCTGCCTTTCGGTTAGCTTTCTGAAACGGTTGATTTGTTAATACCGAATACAAGCCCGAAAAGCGGCAACAAACGCCGCATTTTTATTGACTTTTGCCGCTGCATATGATAGAATAATACCAAAGGTTGTAGCGGTAAAAATCGCTTGTCCCCGTTCATTGTTAAGGGTTGAACGGGGATTTTTTATATTCGGTTGTTTATGTGTCTGTATAATGGCGGTTTTAGCTTATACGCCTTATATTGCCGTATGCACCGCTTGCAGATTGTGCAGCGGCGTTGTACGGATTTGAAAGATAATCTATAAGCCCGTCAAGGTTAATCAAGCGTTTTCTTCCGCACATTACAACGGGTATCTTTCCCGACAAAGCAAGTTGGCGTATGTAATACTTTGAAATGGCTGTGTTTTCGTCCATTGCTTTAATTTCTGCGAAACATTCGTCAAGTGTTCGCATTCTTGCAAGTTTTGACATTGTAAAATCCTTTCTGTTTACAGCCTTGTTGAAAAATGATATAATCACAACAGAGCCGTAAACCTTTTATATTGAAGAGTAGAGTTTTAAGGCTTTAGCCGTTTGGAGTATTGGCGTACTTCAAACGGCGTTTTTTCTTTTTGTGGCATTGTATGTATGCCGCTGCATATAGTAAAGCATTTACACCGCCTTTTGGAGTTCTGCGGCTTTGCGTTCTGCGATATTGTCAATTGCTTTAAAAATACGGTCTTTTTCTTCCTGTGGAAGTTCTTTAGCAAGTTTTCTTGAAATAGAACTTTTCTGTATTCCGATTTCTTTAGCAATCTGAATAATCAGCACATCTTTTTCAATTGCATAAGCTCTAATATCTTTGTTTGACCTCATAATAATTTTCCTTTCTTTGTGTAAATTAGTTGACATTCTATTGATTAACGCTTATTATATAGGTGTCAAAGACACTTTGTTTACTTAAATTATATTTGTTTCTGTTTGTTAAGTCAATACAATTTGATACATTTTCGCACAATGCAAACAAATTGAAACGAAAGAAAGGCAGTACCGAATTATGTCACGAAATGAAATATTAGCGGAAAGGCTTGCCGCTGCAAGGAAAGAAAGCGGATATACACAAGATGAAATAGCGGATTTTCTGAAATGCAGTAGGGTAACTGTAACAAATTACGAAAACGGCAGGCGTTCTCCCGATTATGATAATCTTGTATTGCTTGCAGGAAAATATAATGTTACTACTGATTACTTACTTGGAATAACAAACGCAGAAACTACAGATAAAGATTTACGCTATGTTTGTGATTATACAGGGCTTTCAATGGTTGCCGTGGAACAATTGCATATAATATCTTCGTTTGCAAGTACAAACGAAGATGATAAAAAATTGATTGCCTGTATGAAAGAACATTCTAAAAGATTTATGTATTATATGAGCGAGTTTGCAACAGACCGAAATTTTCACGAAATAACTATGAATATAACCGCTTATTTGGAGTTGGTACATAATTCAGAAACATTAAAAGAAGATATAAACGCACCTTTCAAATTGATAGAAGAAAACAAGATACAGCAGGAATTTGCATTGTTTAGAATTTCAAGAAATATTCAAAAAGTGGTTGAAAATATCTGCGAAAAAGAAAGGAATAGCAATGGCAACAATTGAGCAAAGAAACAAGTCCTATAAAATAACCGTATCTTGCGGTTACGGGATTGACGGGCGACAGATACGCCGTACAATGACTTATACACCCGAAAAGGGAATGACCGCAAAGCAGATTGAAAAGGAAGTGCAGCGGCAAGCGGTGTTGTTTGAAGAGCAATGCCGTGACGGTGTTGTCGGTACTGACGGAAGAATGAAACTCGCTGACTATGTACCCGTGTACCTCGAAAACGCAAAGCACAGACTTTCACCCGTTGTCTATGAAAAATACTGCCGTATGCTTGAAGTCTGCATAGTGCCTATGCTCGGACACTTTAAGCTGAAAGATATTAAACCTATACACATTCAGAGGTTCGTAAACGCCCTTGAAGAACGCACAACCCACCTTGACGGCAAAGAGGGAAAGTTGACACCGTCCACAATTCGCAGATATTACACAATGGTTCAATCGGTGTTGCACAGTGCGTATAAGCTCGGTTTAATCGGCACAAATCCAGCCGACAGCGACAGAATAACATTGCCGAAAATTGCAGAGCAAACAACGGAAATCTTCACACAGGAAGAAACAGCCGTGTTGCTTGATAAGTTGGAAGATGAGCCGCTACAGTTCAAATTACTGATACACCTTGCATTAAATACAGGGTGCAGGCGTGGCGAACTTGTGGGCTTGAAATGGTCTGATATAAACTTTAACACGGGCGTTCTCACGGTCAGCAGGAGCAATTACAAGCTGACAGGCGAAAAGGAAATCAAAAGTAAACCCACAAAGACAGGCAAAAGCCGCACAATCATTTTGCCGCCGTATATGTTGAAAATGCTAAGACTTTACAGAACGGAGCAGATGAAAACAAGGCTTTTAATCGGTGATAAATGGCAGGGTGACGAATGGGTATTTATACAGGCTGACGGAAAGCCTATGTACCCCACCACCCCAACATTGCAGTTTTCAAGATTTTTAAAGCGTGCAGGACTTGAACACCGCAAATTCCACGCACTCCGTCACACTTCGGCAACGCTCTTGCTGAGTAACGGAACGAATATCAAAAATGTTGCGTCAAGGCTCGGACACGCACAGCTTAAAACAACTAACCGCTATGTACACGCCGTTGAAGAGGCAGACCGACAGGCAGCGAATACGCTTGAAACAATCCTAAACACCAACCGCAAAGCAAACGCAGGGTAAAACAAACGGCTGTACTTTCTGATGATTAACAGATAGCACAGCCGTTTTGTATTGCATATAAAATTGTTTGTGGGAGTTTGCGTTATTGCATAGTTTTCAGCCTATTTTTAAGGCAATAAACCCCAAATAAACCCCAAAACGCTCTATAATTCATTAATAGAAATAAAATAAACCGCCTTGAAACTGCCAAAAACGGCTTACCAATGCGGTTTATCTTATGGAGCTGATAACGGGATTCGAACCCGTGACCTCGTCCTTACCAAGGACGCACTCTGCCTACTGAGCTATATCAGCATATTTAATTGTAAGGTTGCAACCTTTATAATGTTAATCTCGCAAAATTTCGGACATTAACAGCCAAATCATTGATATAAAAAACAGTAAAAATCCAACAATAACAAAGCCAAAATTAATTTTACTTTTTTTACACGGTCGCAAAACCACGGTGATTATATCACAAAAACATCGTGATGTAAAGTGTCCACGAAGTATAATAACACATTTGCACGGTGATTTCAAATGTTTTTTTAAACTTTTTTGTAAAAAATACGAAAAGATTTGAAAAACACTTGATTATAAGCCGTTTTGGTGCTATAATTTTCTTGTAAATAATGAAAGCTAAAGGAGTGGGCAACAAACCCGCTCCTTATTTATTAGTTTTCACTTTGTTCCTCGGTGCGGTTTATCTGTCTGCAATATTTCGCACAGGGTATTTTTGCAGACAGGAAGGCAGTGAATTTATGGCAAAAAGCAAAGGCGGTGTAACCGTATCAAAAGTATGGGAACTTTGTCAGCCGATTGTTGAAGGCTTCGGACTTTCACTTTGGGATGTGCGTTATGTCAAGGAAGGTGCAGACCGTTTTCTGCGTGTTTACATTGACAAGCCCGAAGGCATTGACATTAACGATTGCGAAAATGTTTCCCGTGCAATCAACGGTCCTCTTGATGAGCTTGATCCGATTGAGGAGGCGTACTGTCTTGAGGTCTGCTCTCCCGGAATTGAGCGTGAGCTTATCCGTGACGAACATTTTATGCAGTTCATCGGTGCGGATATTATGGTTAAGATGCTCCGCCCCATTGACGGCATAGGCAGAGAATTTAAAGGGGTTTTAAAGGATTATTCCGACGGTAAGGTCACAATTGAGGATCACAGCGGTGAGAATGAAATCACAATCAGCAAAAAGGACGCCGCATGGATTAAGCTTGACGATTTTGATTAAAAATTGCAGTTTGAACACTATCAAGCCGTAGTGGCGAACACAGTTTGCCACTACAGATACACATAACAGCATAACAATTTGTATATAACCGAAAAATAAGAAAAGGATGATTTGGAAAATGACTAACAAAGATTTATTTGAGGCATTGAGAACATTTGAAAAGGAAAAGGGCATTCCTATGGACTATATGCTTCAAAACATTGAAAAGGCAATTTCCGTTGCCTGCAAGAACTACTACGGCGGTAATGAAAATGTTGTATTCAAGGTTGATCCGGAAAAGAACAGCTTTGACGCAAAGCTTGTCAAAACAGTAGTTGACGAGGTTTTTGATCCTAACTTTGAGGTTACTGTTGAGGAGGCTCAGCAGATTAACAAGAGAAAGAAATTTATTGTCGGCGATGAGATTGAAGTTCCGATTGATCCCAAGCACCTCGGTTGGACATCTGTTTCTTCTGCAAGAAATGTTATCCGTCAGGGCATTCGTCAGGGAGAAAAAGGTCAAACTCTTATCGAGTTTCAGAGCAAGCTCGGTGAAATTGTTACTGCAACCGTTGAAAGAATTGATCCTAAGTCGGGAGTTGCAACAATCAAAATCGGCAAGAGCGAAGCTACTCTGCCAAAGAGCGAACAGCTCGGTCATGACGACCTTAAAGAAGGCGACCACATTAAGGTTTATATTGCAGACGTCAAAGACAACGAAAGAGGTCCTCACGCAATCATTTCAAGAACACACCCCGGTCTTGTAAAGCGTTTGTTTGAACAGGAAGTTCCTGAAATCTATGACGGCGTTGTTGAAATAAAGTCAATCTCCCGTGAGGCAGGCAGCCGTACAAAAATGGCTGTTTACAGCTCAAATCCCGATGTTGACGCAATCGGTTCATGTATCGGCAACAAGGGCGCTCGTGTAAACAAGATTGTTGAAGAACTCGGCGGTGAAAAAATCGACATCGTGCTTTACAGCGATGATCCCGAAAAGTACATTTCGGCGGCTCTCTCTCCTGCAAGCGTTTGCAAGGTTGAAATTACAGATGAAGAAACAAAGAGCTGCCGTGCAACCGTTCCCGACGGTCAGCTTTCACTTGCTATCGGCAACAAAGGACAGAATGCCCGTCTTGCCGCAAGACTTACAGGCTGGAGAATTGACATCCGTCCCGAAAGCGGTTTCTACGGCGAAGATGAGGACGATGAACCAAAGACAGAAGAAAAGTCCGAAGATGTTCTCGACCTTGACGAAAGCACAGAAGGCGAAACAGTTGTTTCGGATGAAACAGAGGAATAATCAGATTAAACAGAGAGGGATTTTATGAAGCAAAGAAAAATGCCGTTGCGTAAATGTACGGGTTGCGGAGAGATGAAAGAAAAGCGTGAGCTTATCCGTGTTGTCAAAGCACCCGACACCAAAGATGAAAACGGTGAAATCATTGCAAAAGGCGAAATTTCGCTTGACCTCACAGGTCGCAAGGCAGGCAGAGGCGCATATGTGTGCAGAAATCTTGCCTGCTTTGAAAAGGCTCGCAAGGCACGCCGCTTTGAACGCTCGTTAAGCTGTAAAATCCCTGATGAAGTATATGAGCAGATGCAAAGTGAACTTGCCGCAGCAGACAGCAAGTAGGCGAAAGGATTTTTTATGAACGACAGGATTTTGTCGCTGCTTGGCATTTGCAAGAGGGCAGGCAAGCTGATTACAGGTGCCGACACGACGATTGACTCAATACGAAAAAGCAAGGCAAAGCTTGTTATTTTTGCAAATGATTTTTCAAAGAGCAGTAAGAAAAGCGTGCAGACAGCCGCTGATGAATGCAATGTGAAAACATTGACAATGAACCGAAGCAAAGAGGAAATCGGATTTGCTCTCGGAAAAATCTGCGGAGTTATGACAACCGAAGACAAAGGCTTTGCAGATAAGCTTGAACAGCTTATTGAAAACGAATCGGGAGGAGAATTGTATGATAAAATATAAGGTAAAGGACGCAGCAGCAGATCTCGGAGTTTCAAACAAGGAAATTATTGAGATTCTCGAAAAACATTGCGGTGTTACAAAGAAAACAATGACAACACTCGAGGAAAGCGAACTCGATGTGATTTTTGATGTAATCACAAAGAAGAACAAGGTTGAAAACTTTGACGAATACTTTGCGGCACGCAACAACAAGCTTGACAACGAAAGCAAGCCACAGCAGGAAGATAAGCCCGCAAAGCAGAATGCAAAGGCTGATAATCAGAAGAAAAAGACCGATAAAAACGACAAAAAGCCTAACAACAAGGATGCAAAGCCTGCATCAAAACAGGAAAAGGTTGAAGTTACTCAGGAAAAGAGCGTTGAGGAGTCTGCTCCCCGCAAGCGCAGAGTAATTGACACCCGTGCAACAAATGTTGATGTTGAGCGTTACAACCAGAAGTATGATGACCTTGCAAGCGACAGCTCAAAGGGCAGAAGCACGGACAACATTGTTAAAAAGCAGAAATTCACAAACCGTACCCAGCGTCAAAAGGGCAGACGACAGAAGCGTGAAACAGAGCAGGAGCGTCTGAACCGTATTGCTCTTGAGCGTAAGCAGAAACCGATTACAGTTCAGATTCCTGACGAAATCGTAGTTTCGGAGCTTGCTCTCAGACTTAAGGCTACCGTTGCCGAGGTTGTTAAAAAGGCATTCCTTATGGGTACAATGGTAACAGCAACAGATACAATCGACTTTGACACAGCGTCACTTATCGCCATGGAATTCCACGCAAAGGTTGAAAAGGAAGTTGTTGTTACAATCGAAGAACAGATTATTGATGACAGCGAGGACGATGAGGCAAATCTCGTTGAGAGAGCTCCGGTTGTTGTTGTTATGGGTCATGTTGACCACGGTAAAACTTCAATCCTCGACGCTATCCGTCACGCAAATGTAACAGCAGGCGAGGCCGGCGGTATCACACAGCATATCGGTGCTTACAGAGTTATGGTAAACGGCAAGCCTGTTACATTTCTCGACACACCCGGACACGAGGCATTCACAACAATGCGTGCAAGAGGTGCTCAGGTTACCGATATTGCAATCCTCGTTGTAGCTGCCGATGACGGTATTATGCCGCAGACAGTTGAGGCTATCCACCATGCAAAAGCCGCAGGTGTATCTGTTATTGTTGCCATCAACAAAATGGATAAGGTCGGCGCAAATCCCGAAAATGTTAAACAGCAGCTCACAGAGTATGAACTTATTCCGGAGGAGTGGGGCGGCGATACACCGTGTATTCCTGTTTCCGCAAAGACAAAGGAAGGTCTTGATGATCTTCTTGAAATGGTTACTCTTGTTGCAGAGATGAAAGAACTCAAGGCTAACCCCGACAGAGCCGCAAAGGGTACTGTTATCGAGGCAAGACTTGACAAGGGCAGAGGTCCTATCGCAACCGTACTCGTTCAGAACGGTACACTTCACAAGGGTGATACAATCATCGCAGGCACTTGCGTCGGTCGTGTAAGAGTTATGACAAACGATAAGGGCGAAAGAGTTACCGAGGCAGGTCCTTCTGTTCCTGTTGAAATCACAGGTCTTGACGAAGTTCCGGTTGGCGGCGATATCTTTGACGCAGTTTCCGACGAGCGTCTTGCAAGAACGCTTGTTGACCAGAGAAAGGCCGCTAAAAAGGAAGAAATCTTCAACGCACAGACTAAGGTTACTCTTGACAATCTCTTTGACCAGATGAAACTCGGTGAAATCAAGGAACTTCAGATTATCGTTAAAGCCGATGTACAGGGTTCTGCCGAAGCAGTTAAGCAGTCACTTGAAAAGCTTTCAAATGACGAGGTAAGAGTAAATGTAATTCACAGCGCAGTAGGTGCAATCAACGAGTCCGATGTAATGCTTGCAGAGGCATCTAACGCAATCATCGTAGGATTCAATGTTCGTCCCGATGCGGTTGCCGCAGAAAATGCAGAGCGTTCGGGCGTTGATATGCGTCTTTACAGCATTATCTACGATTGTATCAACGAAATCGAATCTGCTATGAAGGGTATGCTTGCTCCTAAGACAAGAGAAGTTGTTCTCGGTATGGCTGAGTGCCGTAATGTTATCAAGATTAAGTCAGTCGGCACAATCGCAGGTTCATATGTTAAGAGCGGTAAGATTCAGCGTGGCGCAAGCGTAAGAGTTATCCGTGACGGTATCGTTATTGCAGATGACGCAATTGCATCTCTCCAGAGATTCAAGGACGCTGTCAAGGAAGTTAGCGAAGGCTACGAATGCGGTATCGGTCTTGAAAGATTCAACGACCTCAAAGAGGGCGATATGTTCGAGGTTTATACAATCGAAGAATACAGGGACTAATTTGTAGAGCAAATCAGTCGGTGAATTCCGCTGTGACGGATGAAATCGTCCTGCGGTCGGTTGTTTGTCAAACCAAATTTTATAAACGGCACAAATTTACCGTTATTTTGTAGGGGCGGTCATTGGCCGCCCGCAGGTAATGGCAGAAATTTTTAGTTTAAATAAATACTGTATAGTTCAAGTCAGTAGCTGTAAAATAACAAAATATTTCATCAAAGCGGGCGGCCGATGGCCGCCCCTACGGAAATAAGATAAAAGGATGTGATAGCATGGGAAGCCATAGAATTGAAAGAACAACAGAGGACATCAAAAGAGAGCTTACTGCTATTTTCAGAGAATTAAAAGACCCACGGGTTCAGCAGGCGTTTATCTCTATCGTAAGAGTTGAGGTTACAAACGACCTTTCATACTGCACGGTACAGGTCAGTGCAATTGAAGGTCTTGACAGAGCCAAAGAGGCTGTCAAGGGCTTAAAGTCTGCATCAGGCTTTATCAGACGAGAGCTTGGACACAGACTTCATCTTCGCCATGTTCCCGAACTCATTTTCCACGCAACAGACAGCATAGAATACAGCGCAAACATCAGCCGTATTCTCAACAGCCTTGACATTAAGGAAGACGAGGAAGAAAATGATGAATCTGTATGAGGTTGCCCGTTTTCTTGAGGCACACGATAATTATGATATTCTGACTCACGCTTATCCTGACGGTGACACCCTCGGCAGCGGATTTGCACTCTGCCTTGCACTCCGCCAAATCGGCAAAAAAGCAAGAGTTATCACAACAGGTGTTCCATCAAAGTTTACCTATCTTCAGAAAAACATAGAGGAAGAAGATTTTACAACCGAAACGGTTGTCAGCGTTGATGTTGCGGCTGACAGCCTTCTCGGTTCAAATATGGGCAAATATATCGGCAAGGTTGATTTGTGCATTGACCACCACGGTTCAAACACATTTACCGCTAAGGAAAAGTTTGTTGACAAATATGCGGCGGCAAACTGCGAAATTCTCTACAAGCTGTTCCTCAGAATGCACATCAACTTTACAAAGGACATTGCAGACTGCCTCTACACAGGCATTTCAACCGACACCGGCTGTTTCAGATACACAAACACAACCGCCGAAACCATGCGTGTTGCCGCAAGTCTTATGGACTTTGGCTGTAACACCGCATACATAAACAAGGCGATGTTTGAAACAAAGTCGAAAAACAAAATTCAGCTTGAAAGAGCTGTTTATGACTCAATGACCTATTGTGCAGACGGCAGGTGCGCAATAATTTACACAACGCTCGATATGCTCAAAAAGCTCAACACGGGTGATGACGAAATGGAGGGACTTGCCTCTATTCCCCGTCAGATTGAGGGTGTTCTCATCGGAATTACAATGCGTGAAAAAGAGGGCGGATTCTTCAAGATTTCCGTTCGTACAAACAATAATATCAATGCCTCGGATTTCTGTTCGCAGTTCGGAGGCGGCGGTCATCCTGCGGCGGCAGGCTGCTCAATTGAGGGCGACCTTGAAACCGTAAAGACAACGCTTGAAAAAGCTGCGGAGAAGTTTTTATCATGAGCAATCTTAACGGTGTACTGCTGATTGACAAGCCGAAGGAATTTACCTCGTTTGATGTTATTGCCGTTGTCCGCAGACTGACAGGACAGAAAAAGCTCGGTCACACGGGAACACTTGATCCGAACGCAACGGGCGTTCTGCCTATTTTGCTCGGAACTGCAACCAAAACACAGGATTTGATTCTCAATCACGACAAGTCATACACGGCAGAATTTCAGCTTGGCAAAACCACCGACACCCTCGACATCTGGGGTACGGTGACGGGAGAATGCGAATCTTCGGTTACAGAGGAGCAGATCCGCAGAGTAATTCCCAATTTCACGGGCGAAATTGAGCAGATTCCGCCGATGTACTCTGCCGTGCAAAAGAACGGTCAAAGGCTTTATGACCTTGCAAGACAGGGAATCGAGGTTGAGCGTGAGAGCCGAAAGGTCACTGTCTATTCTCTTTCGCTTGCGAATTTTGACGAAAAAACGCAGACAGGCACGCTTGAAATTTCCTGTTCAAAGGGTACTTATGTACGCACGATAATTGATGACATAGGCAGGGATCTCGGTGTCGGTGCGGTTATGACGGCACTTTGCAGAACATCGGCATGCGGATTTTCGCTTGACGAATGCATAACGCTTGACGAGCTGAAAAGCATTTGTGAAGACGGAAATGTTGAAGAAAAACTGCGTTCCGTTGAGAGCCTGTTTATGAGTTTGGGCTATCTTGCCGTATCGTCTGCACAGGCAAAACGATTTGCAAACGGCGGTGCGTTGAGTGCCGACAGAACATATCTTGCCAAGTCGGGGTACGAGAACGGTCAGCTTTTCAGAATAAAAACCCATGATGGTGATTTTTTAGGCATAGGCATTGCCGACAAGCCGAATAATCTCATCAAAATATATTTTCAAAACTGCAGATAGCGTGTCGCTACGCCCAATTCGTGAAGACAGTTTGCGATAGTTCAAGCATTATCGCCCGAGCGTTACTTTTAAATTGAAAGTTGAAAATTGAAAATGGAAAATTACGGTCGGCGGTGTGCCACCGTTGCCTGTTCGTAAAAACAGTTTGCAATATGCAAAACATATTTGCCTGAGCGTTGCTTTTAAATTGAAAATGAAAAATTGCAGTCAGCGGTAAGCCACCGTTGCCTGTTCGTGAAGACAGTTTGCAATATGCAAAACATATTTGCCCGAGCGTTACTTTTAGATTGTAAATAAAAACGAGAAATAAAAAACGGTGTGCAATGAAGCGGCACACCGAAAAAATGATTGACATATTAATAGTTAGATGTTAATATATAGACAAGGAAACGGCTTTAGCTGTTCCGCTTTTAAGACAAATTATTTTTGGTAACCGCCTTGTATTCGCAGTACAGGGCGGTTATTTCTTTATGGTAAACACAATAAAAAATGTGAAAATTACTATCACAGCTATGTATTCCACGCAATCACCCCCTTTCTCAAGGGAGTCGAAACAGCCGCCGCCATTTCCTTACCAAACAATTATATCAAATGTTTTTCTTGTATTCAAGTGGGCTGCCCTACGGAAAAATTTGTTTGCAGGATTCACTTTACAGTCATTTTGCGTCACTATAATATGGGTGTAAAATGAATTTGGAGGTATATTTTATGGAAATTCTGAAAGTTGAAAATCTTACAAAAACCTACGGAAGCGGTGAAAACCTTGTCCATGCGGTTGACGATGTTTCGTTCTCGGTTGAAAAGGGCGAATTTGTTGCCATTGTCGGTGCAAGCGGCAGCGGCAAGTCAACTCTTCTTCATCTTATCGGCGGTGTTGACCGTCCCACAAGCGGAAAAATTTTTGTTGACGGCAACGATATAAGCAAAATGAATGATGACAAGCTTGCCGTATTCCGCCGCAGACAGGTGGGAATTGTCTATCAGTTCTACAATCTTATCCCGATTCTGACTGTTGAAGAAAACATCACGCTCCCCTGTGACCTTGACGGCAGAGGGGTTGACAGAGAAAGACTTGAGATGATTCTTGATTCGTTCGGACTGCGTGCAAGAAGAAAACACCTTCCAAACCAGCTTTCGGGCGGTCAGCAACAGAGAACATCTATTGCCAGAGCGCTCATTAACAATCCGTCTCTTGTGCTTGCCGATGAACCGACAGGCAACCTTGATTCAAAGTCAAGCGAAGAGGTTATGAGTATGCTCAAAATGTGCAATCAGAGTTACGGACAGACTGTTATAATGATTACGCACAACCTTGACATTGCAAAACAGGCTGACAGAATTATCACAATAAGTGACGGTAAAATCGTTGAGGAGGCTTGATTATGAAACTTCTCAACAAGCTTACGCTTAAAAATCTGCGACTTAACAAGGTGCGTACTGCTGTTACAATCGTGGGAATTATGCTCTCGGCGGCACTCATCACGGTAGTTTCGGGAATGGCACTCAGCGGACGACAGACTATGATTGACGGTCAGACGGAATGGTCGGGCAATTATGATGTTGCACTTGATATTATCGACACCGCAAAAATTGATAAAATCCGACAGAACCGTAATGTTGAAAATGCTTTTTATAAGGAAAGACTGGGATTTTCCAAGGCAACAGTTGCCGATAATGCCGAATACGGATATGCCGTTACCGCAATCAGCGAAAATGCATTTGACGGTTGCTTTAAGTTAAGACTTGAAAAAGGCAGTTTCCCGACAAATTCAAACGAAGCTGTTGTTACAGGTGCATTTAAAAACACTGACGGAAAAGATGTAAAAGTCGGTGATAAAATTACGCTTGAACTCGGAGTGCTTAAAGGTACAGACGGAAAGGTTCTTGGAGAAAGCGAGTTGCTTGAACTGTCGCCAAAGAGATTCAAAGAATCTAAAATAACCGATAAAAAGCAAAAGACATATACAATAACAGGAATTATCGAAAATCCGAACACAAGAGAACTGAACAATCCTTCCTCCTGTTTCGAAATATATACCGTTTCTGATGAGGAATCACCTGTTGAGGCAATCAGAACAAAGCATATGAATAAGCTGTATATCGCCTATACTCCTCAGAGCGAAGGCAATTATCTTCAAAATACAGCGGATATTTTAGGCTTTAAAGCTGATGATATGAGTAATGTAATCAGCGATGAAATTTCACCCGAAGATCAGCAGAACTCAGGAATAAATGCATACGAATTCAATTTCGTACTTCTCAGTATGAAAGGCTACGGCGGAAGTGACGGTACAAATGTAATGATTTTCAGCCTTGCCGTTATTATCATTATTATAGTAATGCTTGCAAGCGTGTTTGTAATCCGCAACAGCTTTGCAATTTCAATTACCGAGAAAACGAGTATGTACGGTATGCTTGCGTCGGTCGGTGCAACCAAAAGACAAATCCGCAGAAATGTGCTTTTTGAGGGATTCATTCTCGGCTTAATCGGTATTCCTCTCGGAATACTTCTCGGACTCGGTGTAAACGCAATTCTTATTGCAATACTCAACAGCGTTCTCGGTGATGTGCTGAGCGGTGCATCATTTGTATTTGTAACCCCTACAATTCCGATTATCTGCGCAATTGTTCTTTCGGCTGTTACTATATTCTGCTCATCATTCTTCATTGCACTTCGTGCGTCAAGAATTCCGCCCCTTGTTGCAATCAGAGGCAACAAGGATATCAAGGTAAAGAATAACAAGCCGTACCGCACATCTAAGCTTACTAAAAAGCTTTTCGGTGTAGGCGGTGAAATCGCCTCAAAGAGCCTTAAACGCAGTAGGAAAAAGTACCGCACAACTGTTATTTCAATTGTAGTCAGCGTTGCAATGTTCATTGCGGTTTCGGCATTTATGGACTACGGAATGACATTTACAGACCATTACTACGGCAATGCCGATTACAGCTATATGGTTGTCGGAATTGATTCAAAGCAGGCTCAGACAATTGAAAAAATGCCCGAAATCGAAAATTATCTGACAGTCGGTTTGCAGTACGGTTATGTGTCGGCAGATGTGCCTGTTAATGAATGTGGCAAGAACTTCCTTTATGATGAACCTGACGGTACAAAGTCATTTGGTGCAGAGTTTCTTGAATTTGAACACGATACATTTGTTAAGATTTGCAGGGAATTGGAACTTGACTACAACAAGGTCAAGGGCGGTGTACTTGTGTATTCTCAGGTAACCCCCGATAACAGTGAGAGTGGCAACTCTTCCAAGCCAATGAAACTGTTCGGCAAAACCGCTCCGACAAAGTTTACCGTTCACGGAAATGATGATGAAGGAAACGCCTTGATAACAGGCAAATTAAAGGTTTCGTCAGTGTTTGATAAAATTCCAAAGTCGGCTGATTCTGTAATCGGCGAAGGAACAATTTTCGGTCAGGGATTGATAATCGGCGAACAGGGTGTAATCTCCCCTCAGCTTGGTGAACACGGATGCGGTATTACCCTCTATGCCAATACATCAGACCACACTTCGCTTACAAATCGTATTGAGTCTATGTCGGGTACAGGTGACTCGGAAAGCTATATTTCTATTTTTGACTATGAAGAAATTGTAAGACAGTTCAATGCCATTATGCTGATTGTCGGAATATTTGTTTACGGCTTCATCGGTGTTATCTCGCTTATCGGACTTACAAACATTTTCAACACAATTTCAACCAATATGCAGTTGAGGAGCAAGGAATTTGCATCGCTTAAATCTATCGGTATGACAAAGAAGGAATTTAACCGTATGATTCGCCTTGAAAGCCTTATGTACGGCATAAAATCTTTGCTTATAGGTATTCCTCTCGGCGTTCTCGGTGTATTTGCAATCTTCTCGGCATTTTCAAGAGGCAATGTTCCAATGAGCTTTGTATTCCCGTGGAAAGCTATATTGATTAGTATTGCGGCTGTAATTATTGTAGTATGGCTGATTATGAAGTACTCAATCTCAAAGGTTAACAAGCAAAATATTATTGAAACAATCAGAAATGACAATATCTGAGCGTCATATTCAGCCAGCAGACTGTATTTTGTTGAAATTTGTTGACAATAGTTTTACACTCTGTTATAATGTAGTTGTAACAACAGATACCACAATATTTTGTATGTTTTCATTGCTGACGGGCGGATTATTGATTTAATCCGCCCGAATTTCATTTTGGAGGACTTGTTGTGAAAATTCTTCTTATTGAGGACAACCGTGCAATTTCAAAAGGACTTGTTTACACTCTTGAACAAAACGGCTTTGAGGTTGCGTTGTGTGAAAATGCCGAATCAACCCTTAACTCTCTCGGCGGTGACTTTGACCTTTTTATTGTTGATGTGTCGCTTCCCGACGGCAACGGTTTTGAACTTTGTGACGAGATAAAAAGAGTGTGCGAAACTCCCGTGATTTTTCTCACAGCACTTGACGATGAGGACAGCATTGTAAAAGGCTTTGACCTCGGAGCGGAGGACTACATAACAAAACCGTTCTCAAGCCGTGAGCTACTCGCAAGAATTAAACGAATTACCAAAAAGCTCGACAAAACTATGGCTATGAATTTTGGCGACATCAGCATTGACTTTGACAAAAAACAGGTTTGCAAAAACGGCAATCCCGTTGTGCTTACGGCGCTTGAGTACCGCCTGTTTGCAATGCTTGCCAAAAACAGCGGCAAGGTGCTGACCCGTGAACAGATTCTTGAACGCATATGGGATTTGTCGGGGAATTATGTTGAGGACAACACGCTGACCGTGTACATAAAAAGACTTCGCAAAAAACTTGATACAAATATGATTAAAACCGTAAAGGGCCTTGGTTACAGGCTGGAGGTATAATGAAAAACACATCAAAATTTCTTGCGGTAATGCTTGCGATAACGGGACTTTTCTGTTGTGCCGTTGCAGTAGGCATCGGTGCAGGCTTTAACGCTGTTCGTGAAAGCACGGATAAAAAGATAATTGCCGTTGCGGAAAAAGTTAAGGAAAATTATCCCGACATTTCGGAAAAGGAGCTTGCGCAAATTTTGAACAGCGACACTGCCGGCATAAAAGGCGACTTTGCAAAGTACGGAATAAAATCCGACAGTGGCTGGGTTGACATTCAGAGCGGAAGTTATGCAACGATTACAATTGTGATTGCAACCGCAGGTGTTTGTGTGTTCGGAATTTTGCTCTGCGTTGTGTTCATAAGATACTGTAAAAAGCAAAAGCGACAGCGACTTGAAATTGTAAAATGTCTTGAAAAAATAAACAACCGAGAGTACGATCTCGACCTTGACGGCTCAACCGACGACGATATGTCGCTGTTAAAGCAGGAGATTCAAAAAACAACGGTAATGCTTCGTGAGTATGCCGACAATTCAATGCGAGAGAAAGAAATCCTCAAAAATTCGCTTGCCGACATTTCACATCAGCTTAAAACACCGCTGACTTCAATTTTGATTACAACCGAAAATATCCTTGATGACGATGATATGCCCGTTGAAATCAGACGGGATTTTGTTATGGATATAGCGCATAATGCCCATTCGATAAATTTCCTTGTAAAAAGTCTGCTCACGCTCTCAATGCTTGATTCGGGAACTGTTGAATTGAAGTTTGGAGATGTGTCGGTTGAAAAAATAATTGACGAGTGCATTTCACGCACAGAGGTTCTTGCCGATATCCGTGATGTGAGAATTGAAAAAACCGTCAAAAATGATTTTATGCTTAATTGCGATTTTCGCTGGATTTGCGAAGCGGTTTCAAACATTGTAAAAAATTGTATTGAGCATACCGACGGCGGTTATGTCAGAATTTCTGCCGAAAGGAACAGCATGTATTCGGAAATCATCATAAGCGACAACGGATGCGGAATCAGCCCGAAGGATTTGCCCCACATTTTTGAGAGGTTCTATAAAGCACGAAATTCATCCCCGTCAAGCGTCGGCATAGGTCTGTCGCTTGCAAAATCAATTGTTGAAAAAACAGGCGGATATATTACCGCAGATTCCAAACTCGGCGTCGGCTCAACCTTTAAACTCAGATTTTTGAATGTAAGACTCAGATAAGATAAAAATTAAAAAGCGAAAATTGCGGTCGGGAATAAAGTTTTGTTAAGTACAAATCTTATTATTCCCGACCGTATTTATGTAATTTTCGGCAGGGGGGCAATTGAAACTGTCTTTATAAATAAAAACAGAAGAGCGACAAGGGTAATTTTGCATAAAATTCCAGTGTAAAGATTGTGTAACTTGCTATTTTTACAAAATAAAAGGATTATGTGTAGTTTTTGTGAGAGTTTTGTGATAAAATCAAATTGTCTAGGGATGTTTGACCCTACGTTTTAAAAGCTTTGAAAGGAGTAATCAAACAATGAAAAAAAGAAGTATGAAGAGAGCGCTCAGTGCCGTTTTGACACTTTGTATGGCTCTCCCCGGTGCTTCCGTAGCATTTGGTTCGGCAAGTGCTGCAACAGTTTCCGATGACAGCAGCACATCTGCATCATCAACTGCCGCAGGTTCACTTGTTGAAGATGACGGCTTTACATGGGATAATGCCAATGTGTATTTCCTGCTTACCGACCGTTTTAAGAACGGAAACACCGCAAATGACCATTCATACGGCAGAACACTTGACAAGGACGGCAAACCGCTTGACGGCTGGGATACAAACCCCGGTACATTCCACGGCGGCGACTTTGCAGGTGTTACTCAGTCAATTGAAGAGGGTTATTTTGATAACCTCGGTGTAAACGCAATTTGGATCTCAGCTCCGTATGAGCAGACTCACGGCTATTGTGATTCAGGTAAGGGCTTTGCTCACTACTCATATCACGGCTACTATGTTCTTGACTATACCGAAACTGATGCAAACTTCGGTACAAAAGAGGAGTTCAAAACTCTCGTTGACACAGCGCATGAGCACGGTATCAGAGTTATCATGGATATCGTAATGAACCACACAGGCTACAACACCGTTGCAGATATGGAGCAGTTCGGCTTCGGTACTCTCCTTGACGGTGCGTTAGACTTCAAATACAAGCTCACAGATGTAAGTGATGTAAACGACCACATTGACTATAAAACATCAGCAGAAGACTGGGGCAAATGGTGGAGCAATGACTGGATCCGCAGCGGTCTTCCCGGATATACAGAGGGTGCCGGCGGTGATCTTACAATGTCACTCAGCGGACTTCCCGACTTCAGAACAGAGCAGACAAAGAAAGTTACAATTCCTCCGATCCTCGAAACAAAGTGGAAGCAGGAAGGTACATATGATCAGAAGCTCGCAAAATACGGTGACAAAAACACAGTAACAGGCTACCTTTCAACCTGGCTTTCAGAGTGGGTTAAGGAGTACGGTGTTGACGGTTTCCGTTGCGATACTGCAAAGCATGTTGATAAGGCTTCTTGGAACCAGCTCAAGCAGGCTTGTGTTTCTGCTCTCAGAGAGTGGAGATCCAACAACAAGGGCAAAGCAGGTGCTGACTGGAAAGAAGACTTCTGGATGACAGGCGAGCATTGGGATCACGGTGTAGGCTACGACACATACTATTCCGAGGGCGGCTTCGACTCAATGATTAACTTCGCAGTTACAGGCGGCGGTGCTCTTGCAAGCGGTAGTGTTGCAAACACATATCAGGGCTATGCAGACCAGATCAACACAAAGGAAGGCTTTAACGTTCTTTCATTTATGTCATCACACGATGAAACACTTACCCGTGGTGATGAGAACACAATGCTTTACAATGCGGCTGCATTCCTCCTTCTCCCAGGCGGAGTTCAGATTTTCTACGGTGACGAAACCAACCGTCCTCTCTATCCCGGCGTTGCATTTGACGGTTACGGCGGATCGGGTCACGCACTCAGAAGTGATATGAACTGGAACAACATGGACAAAACTCTTCTTGCTCAGTGGCAGAAGGTTGGTCAGTTCCGTAACAAGCATGTATCCATCGGTGCCGGCGCAAATGTTAAGCTCTCAGCTACAAGCGGTGTTGCTTTCGGCCGTACATACGATAAGAACGGCGTAACAGATCAGGCAGCTGCAGTAATCGGCTGTAACAAAAATTCAAGCGTAACTGTTGATGTTTCAACTCTTTGGGAAGACGGCAGCTATGTAATTAATACTTATGACAACTCATCTTCAGTTGTTACTGACGGTAAGGTAACTTTCAACAGCGGTGCAAACGGCACAATCCTTATGGAAAATGCTGACGGTCAGCCGCTTGTATCAATCACAGGCGAGCCGAAGTTCTACGGCACAGAGCAGGTTACTGTTTCTCTCAAGGAATGCGACAGCGCAAAGGTTTCTGTTGACGGCGGTAACAAGTTTGTTGTTAAGGACGGCGACACATTCACAATCGGTCAGACAGCTTACAAGAACGATACAATCGAAGTAACTGTTGAGGCTACAAACGACAAGGCAAGCTCAGAGGCTAAATTCACATTCCTCAAGCTCGGCGAAAACGACGAAAAACCAACAACCAGCCCGACACAGAGCACAACTGTTCCCGGTCCGACAGCAAGTCAGACATCAAAGCTTACAATCAAGAGCACAGCAGGCGCTCCGAATGTTTACGCTTGGACAGGTGCAAGCACAGCACTCAACGGTGCATGGCCGGGTCAAAAGGCAGCAGCCGTTTCAGGTCAGGCAAACACATATGAACTCACACTTCCTGTTTCAGCCGACAAGCCATTCAGCGTTGTTCTCAACAACGGCAGCGGCTCACAGTCAGGCGATATCACAGGTCTTTATGACGGTGCTGTTCTCGAAATTCAGAACGGCAACTACGCATCGGTTAAGACAGTAACCAACGGTAATCAGCAGGGAGGCGGCGGCGATCCAGAGCCTGCAGAGGGTTCTGTTTCCGTAACAATCAAGCCTTACAGCTCATCTGCAAGCTACAAAATCTATGCTTGGAATGATACACAGAAGCTCACAGGCGCATGGCCGGGCGTTGCTCTTACAGAAAAAGATTCTGACGGCAACTATGTTGTTAAGTTCGATAATGTTAACGAAGTAAGCATTATTCTCAGCAGCGGTTCAGGTCAGACAGCAGATATCACAGGCGTTAAAGACGGCGATACAATCGAAATTACAAACGAAGGTTGTACAACATACAAGCTTATATCAAAGCCAATCGTTGTTTCACCTTATGAATCACTCAAGAAAGAAGCAAGAAAGATTCTTGCTATGACAGCATCAGACTACACAGCAGAGAGCTGGGCAAATGCTCAGAAGGTTCTCAAGTCAGCCGAGGCTATGATTAAAGCAGGCGAAGACGCTACAACAGCTGAAGATATGAATGCTATGATTGCAGACCTCAAGTCAGCTCAGAAGGCACTTGTACTTGCTCCTGCAACACTCACATATGCAGTTGCAGGCAAGAGCGTTGTATCAGGTGTTACAGCCAGCGCTGCAAAGGTAACTGTTACAGTTGACGGTAAGACATATACTGCTACTGCAGACGATGTTACAGGCGCATTCACAGTTGCAACATCAGCTCTCAAGAAAACAAGCACAATCAAGGTTGACGCAACAAGAAACGGTGTAAACGGCACATATTCATATGCTATGAAGAACGGCGACATTGAAAGCGGAGTTGTTCCTACATCTCCTACACTTCCGACACAGCCTACTACTTCAACTCAGCCGACTACAGCTACTCAGCCGACTGCACCTACACAGCCGACAACAGCTACAGAGCCGACTACTGCTCCTGCTCAGAAGCTCACAGTAAACGCTACTTCAAATTACTTTGGTTCTGCATCAAAGACAGTAAGCACTGACGGCAAGAAGGTAACTGTTCTCTACAAGCTCAACTCAAACATGGGCGTTGTTGACGGACAGTGGGCTGTTAAGTATGATTCAAGCAAGCTCAAATTCAACATGGCTGATAACAAGGCAGACGGCAAGCAGACAATCATGCCTTCACAGTCAAACCTTATTCACAATGCTTACAGCAATGTAATTAAGGGTATATTTACTAACCCACAGGTACCTACTCAGTACAACGGAGATACATTTATCTCACTCACATTTGAGGTTATCGGTTCAGGTACTGCAAGCGTATATCTTGACACACAGTACCTTACATTAGGTTATGTAAAGGGCAACAAGCTTAATCAGGCATCTGTTGTAAATAACAGCAAGGTTTGCGATGTAACAGGCATTGCAGGCTTTGAAAAAGTATCAGTAAACGCATCAACGGCATTTGTCGGCGATGTAACCCTTGGTGATGTTAACATGGACGGCGACATCACAGTTGTAGATGCAACCGAAGTTCAGAAGTATGTTGTTCAGCTCGTTGCATTCACAAATGACCAGTTTACTGCTGCCGATGTTGACCATGACAGCACAATCACAGTTAAGGATGCTACTACTATTCAGAAGTTTGTTGTAAACCTCATCAGCAACTTTTAATAAGTTTTAAAGCAATTAACATATCGTTCCGTTTAGTCGATATAGTAAGGAATGTCCCTCACATTTTGTGAGGGACATTTTTTGTACAGCTTTTTAAATAGAAAATGGCAGACAACCGTGTGATTGTCTGCCATTTTTTCATAATGATTTTAAAATTACCGATTATACTTTTACAAGAACCTTTGTAATTTCGCTGATGTACATTTTATGGAAGTCGTTGTCATACCACTTGTCAACGCTTTCACGGTCGGCAATGCTTTCAGCATTAAGACTTTGAGCGTACATTTTTTTGCATTCAAGAACAAGCTTTGCCTCTTCAAAATATACAGAGCCGTTTTCCGTGAACGCAGGAGTAAGACCTGTTTCCTTTACCTTGTCATAATCCTTGCCGCTCTTTGAACCGCAGAATTTGAGGACATCTCTGTACTTTTCATCAAAAAAGCTCATTGTATAGCGGTCGCCGTTCTCCATAAACGCAAATGTATATCTCTGCGGACGAATAAAGGTGAATACAACGGGCTTACCCCACATAATGCCTACACCGCCCCAGCTTATCGTCATTGTGTTGAATTTTTCCCTGTCGCCTGCCGTAACAAGCGCCCAATCATCACCAATAAGCTTAAACGGACTTTCAACAATTTCTTTCGGATTTATCTCTTTGAATGCTGACATATGAATCTTCCTTTCAACAATTGTGTTTTATATAATATGCTTTCAAAATTCTATTTTGAATAGACTGCATCATTTTTTGCCAGAAGATAGACACAGTATTGATTCATACTTATGCCCTCTTTTTTTGAATGTTCGGCAAGTGAGCGGTGCAGACTTTTCGGGATTCTCAGCTTGAATTGTCCCGAATATTCTTCAAGGCTGTCGGGTTCGTGAATTACAACTCCGCTTTCAAAGGCGGCTTCAAACCAGGCTTTTTTAGCGTTCTCTGCATTTGCAACAGCCGATTCAATCGTATCACCGCAGGCTATGCAACCCGGAAGCTCAGGAAATGATACAACAAAACCGCCCTCGTTCTTGTCCTCGACAATTTCCATACGATATGACATTGCAAGATAATCGTTAAGTGTTTTCATCATCTTTCGCCTCACCTTCAACAATTTGTCTTAATGTCTGTTTTCGTATTTCCGAATAATATTATATATGGTATCACATACGGTGTCAACAGGTTTTTGAAGTGATTTCAGCGGTTTTCACAAAATAAAAAATATGCAAAATGGATGTATATGTATGTATGAATATGCATAAAGAGATGAATAAAATGAATATTCATTTTTTGTGCATATATACATTTTTCAGAAATTCAGGGGAGAATGTGACATATCAACCGCCAAAAACACCGATAATACAGCGAAAACAAAGCAGATTTCGGTCAATTTGTACCCAAAAATGCAAATTTGAAAAAACATTGAATATTTATTCAAAAAACACTTGATTTTTTGAAAACAGAGTGTATAATGTAAGAGTAATAAAAATTAATTCAAGGAAACACCGACATAAAGTGTTTCCAAATTCCGGAGGAATCAAAAATGGCTGACAATAAGATTAAAAAGGTAGTTCTTGCATATTCAGGCGGTCTTGATACTTCAATCATCATTCCGTGGCTTAAAGAAAACTACGACAACTGCGAAGTTATCGCTGTTTCGGGTGATGTTGGTCAGGGTACAGAGCTTGACGGTCTTGAAGAAAAGGCTATCAAAACAGGCGCATCAAAACTTTACATTGAAGACCTCAACAAGGAATTTGTTGACGAATATATCATTCCCACAGTAAAAGCAGGTGCTGTTTACGAGGGCAAGTACCTCCTCGGCACATCTTTTGCCCGTCCTATCATTGCAAAAAGACTCGTTGAAATTGCAAAAGCCGAAGGTGCTGACGCAATTTGCCACGGCTGTACAGGCAAGGGTAACGATCAGGTTCGTTTTGAACTTGCTATCAAGGCTTACGCTCCTGACATGAAGATTATCGCTCCTTGGAGAACATGGGAATTCAAGAGCCGTGAAGATGAGATTGAATATGCTGAAAAGCACAATATTCCGCTCAAGATTAACCGTGAAACAAACTACTCAAAGGATAAGAACCTCTGGCACTTGAGCCATGAAGGTCTTGACCTTGAAAATCCTGCAAACGAACCAATGTACAATAAGGAAGGCTTCCTTGAACTCGGGGTTTCACCTGAGCAGGCTCCCGATAAGGCAGAATATGTAACTCTTACATTTGAAAAGGGCGTTCCCACAAAGCTTAACGGCGAGGCTATCGACAGCGTTGAACTCATTAAGGAACTCAACAAAATCGGCGGTAGAAACGGCGTCGGTATCACAGATATCGTTGAGAACCGTCTTGTTGGTATGAAGGCTCGTGGCGTTTATGAAACTCCCGGCGGTACAATCCTCTATGCTGCTCACGCAAAACTTGAGGAAATCTGCCTTGACAAGGACACACTCCACTACAAACAGAATGTTGCCAACGCTTTTGCAGAGCTCGTTTATGACGGCAAGTGGTACACACCTCTCCGTGAGGCTCTCTCAGCTTTCGTTGACAGCACTCAGGAGTATGTAACAGGTGATGTAAAACTTAAACTCTATAAGGGCAACATCATTGATGCAGGCGTAACAAGCCCGTATTCACTCTATGACGAGGAAATTGCTACTTTTGACGAAGATCAGGTTTATGACCAGAATGACAGTGCAGGCTTCATCAACCTCTTTGGTCTTCCAATCAAGGTTCGTGCAAAGAAAGGCCTTATCAAATAATTAAATCTTTGATTTGCATACATAATCAGGGGCAGGGAATTTCTCTGCCCCGATAAGTGTTTATTACACCTTTTTATTTTTATGCGATTTCATGCGTTTAATCCCTATATTTTGGTGCAAAGAAAACCGTTTCTCAATTGTAGCGGCGTTCAGCGAACGCCAATCGTTTTGGTCGTAAAACCAAAACGAACAGATGTGAATATATAATTGCATAACAATAAGCAGATGAATTGAATTAAGTCGAAACGATTGTACAATCGTTTCGATTGGCAATCAGTGATTGCCGCTACTGTATGGCAGTCGATTTGCCCATACAATCTATATGTAAGGAGAAATAATAATGCAGCTTTGGAAAGGACGCTTCAAAAAGGAGCTTTCAAAAACCACTAACGATTTTAACAGCTCGATTTCATTCGACAGCAGAATGTATAAAGAAGACATCGAGGGCAGCATTGCCCACGCAACAATGCTTGGCAGATGCGGCATTATTAAAGAAGAAGAGGCAAACGATATCGTAAAAGGTCTTAAAGGCATTCTTGCTGATATTGAAAACGGTACTCTGCACATTGATATGGAGGCTGAGGACATTCACACCTTTATCGAGGGTGAGCTTACCAAAAGAATCGGCGACAACGGCAAAAGACTTCACACTTCAAGAAGCCGTAACGATCAGGTTGCAGTTGACATCAAGCTTTACCTCAAGAAAGAGGTTGTCAATGTAAAAAATCTCGTTGTAGGTCTTATTAAGGTTATTGCCGACAAGGCTGAAAAGTACAGCGAAACCGTTATGCCCGGCTATACTCACCTCCAGAGAGCACAGCCGATTACCTTTGGACATCATCTCCTTGCTTACGGTGAAATGCTTTTGAGAGATGTTTCAAGACTTGAAGACTGCCTTAAAAGAATGGACGAAATGCCACTCGGTTCATGTGCGCTTGCAGGCACAACATATCCGATTGACAGAACAATCACAGCCGAACTCCTAGGCTTTGACAGAATTACAAACAACTCTCTTGACGGTGTTTCCGACAGAGATTACTGCATCGAATTTGCATCGGTGCTTTCGATAATAATGGTTCACCTCTCAAGATTTTCAGAGGAAATCATTATGTGGTGCAGTTGGGAATTTAAATTCATTGAACTTGATGACGCTTTTTCAACAGGATCATCAATTATGCCGCAGAAAAAGAACCCCGATATTGCAGAGCTTGTTCGTGGTAAGAGCGGCAGAGTTTTCGGCGACAATATGACGCTCCTCACAATTATGAAGGGTACTGCACTTGCATACAACAAGGATATGCAGGAGGACAAGGAGGCTATCTTTGACGCACTCGACACGGTTAAAATGTGCCTCACAGCCTTTACTCCCATGCTTGACACAATGCGTGTCATTCCCGAAAATATGAGAAAAGCCGCAGCAGGTGGTTTCATCAACGCAACAGACTGTGCCGACTGGCTCACAAAGAACGGTGTTCCGTTCAGAGATGCCTACAAGGCAACAGGCGAACTCGTTGCAAGATGTATTGAACTCGGTACAGACCTCGAAAATCTTCCAATGGACGAATACAAAAAGGTTTGCGATGTGTTCAACGATGATGTTTACAGCGCAATTTCACTTGAACGCTGTACAAACGAGCGTACAGTATTCGGCGGTCCTGCATCGGCAAATGTAAAAGCTCAGGCTAAGCGTGTTGCAGAAATTGCAGAAAAACTGTAAAAAATAAAATAACATTCCGAATTAACGGAATGTTTCAAATAATTTAATAAACAAACAAACTCAATGCCGATAAACCCGATTTTCGGGTTTGTTGGGGTTGCAGGGAAGTTAAGGCGGTTGACACTCCCAAATGAATGGGGGTGATATGTATGACTGAAACGGTATTACTCGTAATTTTACTCGTAGCACTTGCAGAAGTCATTAAAAACATAAAAAAATAACCGCCCGACGCTCTACTTTCGGACGGTTATTACACCAGATTAAGTAGGTCAACCGCTTTAAACGGTTTTCCCCGTAACCTTATTATATAATATGCGAAAATAAAAGTCAATATGAATTGACAGAGATATAAAGTACGGCGAGCCGCCGTTCCCAGTTCGTGTAGAAAGTTTGCAGTATTAAAAGCATATTCTGCCCGAGCGTAATATTGAAATTGTGTGTGCAAATCCGTGGTATTGAGAAAACTTTATGTTTTATCAGAATGTTTTTAAGCAACAGGAACAATATATAAATTTACAATAGATTAGGTGATAGCAATGAAAATAAAAGCAGGTATTGTCGGTGCAACCGGCTATGCAGGTGCGGAGCTTGTAAGACTTCTTACCGCTCATCCCGAGGCTGAAATTTCGGCAATCAGCTCTGTTTCCTTTGAGGGTGACAAGCTGAGCGATGTTTATCCGTCTTATACATTTTTAAACGATATGGTTTGTGAAAATCAGGACGCCGTTGTTGAAAAGAGCGATGTTATCTTTGCCGCTCTCCCACACGGTCTTTCACAGGAGCTTGCCGCAAAGTGCATTGATGCGGGCAAGGCATTCATCGACCTCGGCGCTGACTTCCGCCTTGAAAGCGAAGAAGAATACACCGAATGGTACGGCGGAACTTTTCTTGACAAAAAACTTCACGAACAGGCAGTTTACGGACTTCCTGAATTTTTCAGAGATAAAATCAAGGGCAAAAAGCTTGTTGCGAATCCGGGTTGTTACACAACCTGTTCACCGCTCGCAATTGCTCCTGCAATTGTAAACGGACTTGTCAGCACAAAGGGCATCATTTGCGACTGCAAGAGCGGCGTTACGGGTGCCGGCAGAAAGCCAAATCAGGGCAACCACTATCCGGAACTCAACGAGGGATTCCACGCTTATAAGGTTGCAAGCCACCGCCACACTCCAGAAATTGAGCAGACTCTTTCAAAGCTTTCGGGCGAAAAGGTTATTATCACCTTTGTTCCGCACCTTCTCCCCGTAAACCGTGGCATTCTCGCAACTGTTTATGCCGACATCAAAGACGGTGTAACCTTTGAACAAATCAGAAAGGCTTATGAGGACTTTTACAAGGACGAATTTTTTGTAAGACTTCTTGATGACGGCAAATGTGCCGACATTCACAATATCAAATATTCTAACTTCTGTGATGTTTCAATTCATCACGATAAGAGAGCCAACAAGCTCGTTGCCTGTGCCGCAATCGACAACATGGTCAAGGGTGCCGCAGGTCAGGCTATTCAGAATATGAACATCATCTTCGGACTTGACGAAAAAACAGGTTTGGTAATCGTTCCGCCTGCATTTTAAGGGTGAATATCTATGGAAATCAAGTATATTGAAAACGGCTCGGTCACTTCCGCAAAGGGCTTTACAGCCAACGGAATTTGTGCCGGAGTCAAAGCATCTAACACAACTAAAAAAGACCTTGCGCTCATTTACTGCGACAAGGTTTGCAACAGTGCGGCTATCTTTACAAAGAACCTTGTAAAGTCCGACACTATATATGTTACTAAAAAACACCTTGAAAACGGTACGGCTCAGGCTGTTGTCGTAAATTCAGGCAATGCAAATGCCTGTAACCCTGACGGCTATGAAAAGGCTGAGAAAATGTGCAGCCTTGCCGCAGACGCTCTCGGTGTTGACAAAAACGATGTAATCGTTGCATCAACAGGTGTCATCGGTCAGCCTCTCCCGATTGAACCCATTGCAAGCGGAATTGAAAAGCTCAAAGGCACGCTTTCAAAGGACGGCGGAATCTCTGCCGCAGAGGCAATTATGACAACCGACACCGTGAAAAAGCAGTGGGCTGTTGAAACGGTTCTTGACGGCAAAAAGGTTACAATCGGCGGTATTGCTAAGGGCAGCGGTATGATTCATATTAATATGGGTACAACCCTTTCATTTGTAACAACCGATGCGGCAATTTCTTCCGAAATGCTCAAATCCGCACTTATCGAAGCCGCTGATGTCAGCTATAATATGGTAAGCGTTGACGGTGACACCTCAACAAACGATACCCTTGCAATTATGGCATCGGGTTATGCAGGCAACAAGGAAATCACAGAGAAGAACGACGATTACAAAACCTTTACAGCCGTTCTTACCGATGCATTCAAAAAGGTTGCAAAAAAGCTTGCAAAAGACGGTGAAGGTGCAACAAAGCTCCTTATCTGCAAGGTTGACGGTGCAAAAGACGATAAAAGCGCAAAGATTATTTCAAAGAGCATCATCTGTTCAAGCCTTGTAAAGGCGGCAATGTTCGGGGCTGACGCAAACTGTGGAAGAATCCTCTGCGCAATCGGCTACAGCGGTGCCGAAACAGATGTTAAAAGGATTGATGTTTCATATAAGTCCGCAAAGGGTGAAATCCTTGTTTGCAAGAACGGCAACGGTCTTGTGTTTGATGAGGACAAGGCTAAGGAGATTTTGCTTGAGGATGAAATTGAAATTCTCGTGAAATTAGGTGACGGCAATGCATCTGCCGAGGCTTACGGTTGCGACCTTACCTACGATTATGTAAAAATCAACGGTGACTACCGCACATAATATGCGATTTGATTGTGTGAGCGGAAATCAACTACATAAAGGATTGAAGAAAATGGATGTTTCAAAGAGAGCCAAGGTACTTATACAGGCAATGCCCTATATCAAGAAATATTCGGGCGAAACAATTGTTGTAAAATACGGCGGAAACGCTATGATAAACGAAGAACTTAAAGCGGCAGTTATGAGCGACCTCGTTCTTATGCAGCTTGTCGGAGTCAATGTTGTGCTTGTTCACGGTGGCGGACCCGAAATCAATGCAATGCTCAAAGCCGTTGGCAAGGAAAGCAAGTTTATCAACGGTATGAGAGTGACCGACAAGGAAACTATCGACATTGTTCAGATGGTGCTTGCAGGCAAGGTCAACAAGAGCCTTGTTCAGCTCCTCGGCAGTCACGGCGGTAAGGCTATGGGACTTTGCGGTCTTGACGGCAGAATGCTCATGGCTGAAAAGCTTGTTACAGGCGCAGACCTCGGCTATGTGGGCGAGATTAAGGATGTTAACCCCGAACCGCTCAACAATGCTCTTGCAAGCGGTTATATTCCGATTGTTTCAACCGTTGCAGGCGGTTATGACGGCAATGTATACAATATTAACGCAGACATTGCGGCATCGCAGATTGCCGCTAAAATCGGTGCAAAAAAGCTCATTCTTATGACAGATATCAGAGGACTTCTCCGTGATGTTCACGATGAGGATTCACTCATTCCCGTTGTCAATGTCAGCGAAGTTCCTATGCTCAAGCGTGACGGCATCATCAGCGGCGGTATGATTCCCAAGATTGATTGCTGCGTCGAGGCAGTCCGCAGCGGTGTAAACCGTGCCCATATCATTGACGGCAGAATCGAACATTCAATTCTGCTCGAGCTTTTCAGCGATGAAGGCATCGGTACAATGTTTTATTGATTTATGAGTAACAAATTGCCAAACAGAAAGAAAATCCGTTTTGAAAATTATGATTATTCGGATTTTGGTGTTTACTACATAACTGTTTGTACAAAGGATAAGCAAAGAATTTTTTGGACAAACAAAACTTTTAGTGCGTATAAAGTTCTCGGAGATGCAGGTATTTCCGTAGGGGTAGTCTTGCAACCGCCGCCAGTGGCGGAAAAAGGGAGCAAAGCGCTGTCTGAAATAACGAGCAATAGGCAGTGCATTTATGCACAACGCATTGCGACTATATTTCAGACGGGAAGATATTATCCGCCCGCCTGATGAACTTTTCCGTTCATTTACAATTGTCGGACAATATGTTTATAAGGCGGTGCTTGAAATACACAGGCATTATCCTTTCATATTTGTTGATACTTTTACAATTATGCCGAATCATATTCACTTGCTATTGCGAATCGATAATATGATTGAGGCAGAAAATTCTGTGGTGTTTTCTAAGACAAAATCAATTTCAACGGTTATCGGTCAAATGAAACGCACAGTTTCCGCACAGGCAGGGTATTCCGTTTGGCAAAAGTCATTTTACGACCGTATAGTAAGGAATGACAAAGAGTATTCCGAAATATGGCGATACATTAACAGTAATCCGTTTGTATGGGAAAAGGATTATTAATCAGATTTTAAAAACACTGCATAAGTTTTTGTAGGAACGGGTATTATTCGCTTGCCTTGATAAAATTTATGTTCACTAAAATTTTATGATGTTATGAAAACTGTGTATCCAAATTTGCACGCAATGCGTACAATCCGTATGCAACACATATGGGTAAGTGACCGCAGTTCGCCGTGCGGGCGGATAATATCCGCCCCTACGCTGACATTGTACTTTTTATAAAAATAGTACATTAAAAATATTTCTTCTATTCTTGCGGGCGGATAATATCCGCCCCTACAGAATTGTGCAAACGGTAGCTATGCTATGCTCGGGTATGGATAGTTTCTAATTTATCAAACTGTCTACACGAACGGAGGACGGCGACTCGCCGTGCGGGCGGATGATATCCGCCCCTACAGATTAGATTTTGGAGGGTGCAATGATTATACGAGAAATGACAATTGACGACTATGACGAGGTCTATGAGATGTGGCAGATTACCACAAAGCGTGCGCTCTCTAAGGCTGATGAAAGAGATCAGATGGAGCGTTATCTCAAGCACAACGCCGGTATGAGTCAGGTTGCCGTGGTTGACGGAAAAATTGTCGGAACCGTGCTTGCAGGTCATGACGGCAGACGGGGATTTATCCACCATATGGCTGTTCTGCCCGAATTCAGACGAAAGAAAATCGGTCACGCTCTTGCACAGACCGCTATCCAAAAAATCCGTGAACAAGGCATCGACAAAACTCACATTTTCTGTTATCAAAACAACGAAACAGGTCAAAGCTTCTGGCGTGATTTCGGCTTTGAAAAGCGTGAGGATGTTTTTGTTTACTCCTTCAGCAACGATAAAATATGAAAGGGTGTGGCTAACTTGACTACAAAAGAGAAAGATTTAAAATATATTATGCACACATACGGTCGCTACGATGTTGCTCTCAAAAGTGCAAAAGGCGTTACCGCATATGACGAAAACGGCAAAAAGTACATTGATGTTTCATCGGGTATCGGTGTAAACAGCCTTGGCTATTGCAATGACGGTTGGGTTGAGGCTGTTTCAAAGCAGGCAGGCACAATTCAGCATATGTCAAACTATTTTTACTGTTCACAGGCAAGTGACCTTGCCGAAAAGCTTTGCACACTTACAGGTCTTTCAAAGGTCTGCTTTGGCAACAGCGGTGCAGAGGCTAACGAATGCGCAATCAAAATTGCCCGTAAGTACAGCTTTGACAAGTACGGCGAGGGCAGAAATGAAATCGTAACGCTTAACAATTCCTTTCACGGCAGAACTGTTACAACTCTTGCCGCAACAGGTCAGGATGTTTTTCATAACTATTTCTTCCCGTTTACAGAGGGCTTTAAGTATGCAGACGCAGACGATATGGACGCCCTGAAAGCAGTTGTTTCAGACAAAACCTGCGCAGTAATGCTTGAACTCATTCAGGGCGAGGGCGGTGTAAACATCCTCGATCCCGAATATGTAAAAGAACTTGTTAAGTATTGCAACGACAACGATATTCTCGTTATTGTCGATGAGGTTCAGACAGGCGTAGGCAGAACAGGTAAGCTGTTTGCTCATCAGAATTACGGTATCCTCCCCGACCTTATGACGGTTGCAAAGGGGCTCGGCGGCGGACTTCCTATCGGTGTTTGTATGTGCGGTGAAAAGCTCAAGGATGTTATGTCACCGTCAACTCACGGTACAACATTCGGCGCAAACCCTGTTGTTTGTGCAGGTGCAAACTATGTTCTTGACACAGTTGCAAATGACGAATTTCTTGCCGAGGTTGAGAAAAAAGGTCAGTATTTTGAGGACAAGCTCACAAAAATTGACGGCGTAAAGAGCGTTCGCAGAATGGGACTTATGATTGGTATTGAGCTTGAAAAGGGCGATGCACACGACATTGCAATCAAATGCGTTGAAAACGGCTTGCTTATTATCACGGCAAAAGATTTGCTCCGTATGCTCCCACCGCTTGTTATTGATTACAATGAAATTGACGAGGCGATTAATATACTCGAAAAAACAATAAAGGAGAACAACTAATGAAACACTTACTTAAACTTGAGGATTGGTCAACAGAAGAAATTATCAACACACTTAACCTTGCCGATCAGCTTAAATATGAGCAGAAACACGGCATTGAGCATAAAATTCTCAAGGGCAAGTCTCTTGGTATGATTTTTGAAAAGTCAAGCACCCGTACCCGTGTTTCATTTGAGGTTGGTATGACACAGCTTGGCGGTTATCCGCTTTTCCTCTCATCAAATGACCTTCAGATTGGCAGAGGCGAGCCTGTTGAGGACACAGCCCGTGTTCTTTCCCGTTTTCTTGACGGTATTATGATTCGTACCTTTGAGCAGAAAGAAGTTGAGGCTCTTGCAGAGTACGGTTCAATCCCGATTATCAACGGTCTTACAGACTATTGTCACCCATGTCAGGTTCTCGCAGACCTTATGACAATTCGTGAATTCAAGGGCAAGCTTGAAGGACTCAAAATGTGCTTTATCGGTGACGGCAACAACATGATGAACTCGCTCATCGTCGGCGCACTCAGCACAGGCATGAGCTTCTCTGCCGCCTGTCCAAAGGATTATATGCCGCCTAAGCATATTATCGAGTTCGGTGAAAAGTACGGTAACGGCAAGTTTGAAATCGTAACAGATCCGCTTGAGGCCGCTAAGAATGCCGATATTGTTTATACAGATGTATGGGCATCAATGGGACAGGAAGAAGAAAAGAAAATCCGTGAGGCAGCATTCGCAGGCTATCAGGTTAACAAGGAGCTTATGGCTGTTACAAACAAGGATTGTATGGTTCTCCATTGTCTCCCTGCACACCGTGGCGAAGAGATTACTGCAGATGTATTTGAAGAACACGCAAAAGAAATCTTTGAGGAGGCAGAAAACCGTCTTCACGCTCAGAAAGCTGTTCTTGTTGAATGTATGGCAGATGAAATGCCTGAAAAAGTTTGATGACAGTTTGATTCTTTAAAACTTCATAAAAAGCAAAAAAGTCACATTGTACAACAGCAAGACAGCTGTTTTGTGCAATGTGACTTAATTTTTATTGCAAAACGGAGTATAATTCCATTGGGGGATAATAGCAAAATCAGAATTGCAGGTGTATAATTATGTTAAGCAATTACACGTTTTATGGCGAAAAAGGAAGTCTTTAAAATGACAAGAGAACAAAAACAGCATATTCTGCATTTTGCAGTCAGCTCTCTGGGCGGATTTATGGGCGGATATGCAATTTACAATCACTGTGATGTGTTCGGTAACGCACAGACAGCAAATATGATTCACCTTGTCAGCAAAATTTTTACGGGTGATTTTGAGGGCGTTGTGTTTATCGTCATCGCTCTCCTTACATATATTCTCGGCAATGTTTTCTTTGTAATTGCCGACCGTTTTATTAAGCTTGAAACCAAAACCGTCAGCCTTATTGCAAGTGCGGTTGCACTTCTGATTATCGGAATTTTTCCGAATATTTCAAACAACTACCTTGCAATTCTGCCGATTCTGTTCGTAACTCCTGTTTTGTGGAATTCATTCAGAACAGCCGGAAGTTATGTTACATCTCCGATTTTCTCGACAAACAACCTCCGTGTTGCAACGGTTTCAACATTCACGGGTATTATTGACAAGGACAAGGATATGAAGAAAAAGGCTAAATTCTATTGGCTTACGCTTGCAAGCTATCATATAGGTGTTGTCCTTGCCTGCGTTCCGAGCGTTTTTATCGGTGTGAACAGCATCTGGTTCGGCTTTGTAAGCATTGCCCTTTCAACAGCTTCATATATGTGGCTCTGCGGTGTGTTTGACAGAGAAGAATCCTTTGCAGCATCCGAAGGCTTAGCAGCACAATCGGAAATAATTTAAAATAAAAAATAATGTCGGCGGTACACCTCCGACATTATTTTTTGTTTATAACTTTCAATCGGCAAAGTCACATTATCAACATCAAAACACCCATAATAACAGGCTGGTGGGCAAGATAAATCCACAGGCTGTATTTGCCGATTTTGTCAAACAGCGGGATTTTGAATTCAAAATATTTTGCAAGATTTTTTTGTGCGATGAAATTCCAAAGATAAAAGCCTGCTGTAAAGAGGAAAATCCACGGAATAATCGGGAAATAGTCTGCCGACACAAAGTCGGACGAGGGGAATCCCAGAAATGCAAGGTACTTGCACGAATAGAGAAAATCGGGCAGTTTTACGATATCCAGCCCGAAAAATCCGACACAGCCTTTTTGCAAATCATACGAAACCGCATACAACAAAAGTGAAATCAACGCTCCCGATAGGGGGCTTATTTTTTTGAGGTTATCCGACAGGACGGAAACAATCATCATTGAACAGCCTATCAGATTCAGTACACCGAACCATACCGCCTGATTCGGTTCGGCTATCACGGTAACGCAGGTAACGGCAAAGCCCGCAAGATTTAAAAGAACACCTCTTTTTATGCCGTTTCCCGAAAAGTTAAGGCACATTCCCGAAAGCAGTATGAACATTACGCAGATACTGCGTTCCCAGACCGCTGTCATGGGATAAAAGTACCAGCTTGTGTTAAGTCCGTACATCATAAAAATATCGTAGCATAAGTGAAACGCAACCATGCTGACGGTTGAAATTCCACGCAGAGAGTCGAGAAGATAATATCTTTTGTTTTCTTTTAGCAAGGATTTACCGTTTGGATTCATCAATTATTTATTCCTTTTCATCATAACGGAAAAGACGACCACAGCCAGAACAAGCAACACAACCGCATATCCGCAGACGGGGATAAGTTCGGGCATAATGTCCGAATAGTTGCCCGAAATTGCATCCCTTGCGGCGTTTACGGCATTGGCAAACGGAAGTGCGTTTGCAAGGCTTTTGAACCAACCGCCGACCATTGCGGTATCGAACCAAATGTTTGAAAACCATGCCGAAAGGTTTGTGAGCAATGCACCGCAGATTCCGCCGACAGCCTTTTCATTCAGAAGTGTGCCGAGCAGAAGTCCGAGCGAGATAAACACAATTGCAATCGGAATGTTTACCGCAAGCATAAGCAAAATGTTCACGCTGACCTCAAGTCCGAGGAAGAACGCAACAACAACGCATACGGCACTCTGTAAAATTGCCATTGGCAAAAGCGGAAGTGTGTAGCCGATAATAAACTCGTGTGCTTTGAGCGGAGATGTGAACAATCTCATCATAAAGCTTGTGGTTCTGTCCTTTGCAATGAGCATTAACGAGAACAGCGAGATAAAGCTCATTCCGAAAACCGTAATACCGGGCGTCAGCTTGTCGATGTTGAACATTGTCATCTGAGCCTGTTCGGGGATTGCTGAATTTATTGCCGACAACAAAAGAAGAAGTACAACGGGAAATCCGAGTCCGAAACAGAATGTCAGCGGATCACGGAGAATTTCCTTTGTGTTTCGTGAAGCAAACGCAGTCAATCTCATTACAACGCACCTCCGTTTGTCAGCTTTACAAAAGCCGACTCAAAATCTTTTTCGCCCGAAAGGGCAACAAGCTCATCAGAAGTACCCTCAGACACAAATTTACCGTGAGCCATAATCCCGATTCTGTCGCAGAGTGCAACAGCCTCTTCGAGATAGTGCGTTGTGAGAATAACGGTGATTTTACCCTTGAGCTTTTCAATCTCAACCCAAAGGCTGTGTCTTGCAATTACATCAAGTCCGAGAGTGGGTTCGTCAAGAAAAAGTATTTTCGGTTCTGAGATAAGTGCCATTGCAATGCTCAATCTTCTGACCTCACCGCCCGACAGCTTTTTAGCCTTGCGATTTTCAAATTCCCGCATGGAAAAGCGTTCGATAAGCTCGCTTGCTTTGGCTTTTGCAACTTTCTTTGAAAAGCCGTAAACCTCTGCCATGAGTTCAAGATTTTCTCTTGCGGTAAGGTTCATTGCCGCCGCACTTTCCTGCGGTGAAATTCCGATAATCTGTTTTACCGCTGCTCTGTCGGTTTTTATGCTGTGACCGAGAAGCTCTGCCTCACCCGATGTCGGCATAATAAGCGTTGTGAGCATTTTCATTGTTGTTGTTTTTCCTGCACCGTTGACTCCGAGCAAACCGTACATTTCGCCCTCGTTGATTTTAAGGTCAAGGTTGGAAACAGCCGTTTTTTCCTTATATTTTTTTGTAAGTTTTTCTGTTTTTATTGCGTACATATTTTCTCCTCAATTCAGGATAAAAGGGATTCAAGTCAAATTTTACTTCATTAACTTATCAAAGGGATTTTTTATTTTTGCAAGTGCCATACCTTTTTTCTCGTCACCGAGAACCAGAAGTCTGTCGCCTGCCTCAATTCCGAACACCTTTCTGGCGTGTTTAGGGAGTGTAATCTGTCCTCTTTCGCTGACCTTAACAATGCCGAAAATGTACTTTCCGTCACCGTCGGGAGTAAGTGCGTCAGATTCTTCCTCGTAAAAAGGACACACAAGAAGCATTTCTACCGTAGTTTCAAAAATCTGCGCCATCGTCACGCATTTTTCGACATCGGGAAGAGATTCCTCGTTTTCCCACTTTGCAACAGACTGTCTTGACACCTCAAGCCTCTCCGCAAGGTCCTCCTGTGAATATCCGTACTTTTTCCGAAGATACTTCAAATTCATACCAATCATACTTTTCATACCTCCTGAGTTAAGTATATTTCATATGTAACGCAATTTCTACCAACCTGATTTTACACTTTATGTAAAAATCAGTTGCATAATCCCTTTATGATTTATGATAAACTCCCTTACGAATTTTGTCAAACAAAAGGCGATTGCGTTTTTTACGCCTTATTTACCTTATTCTAATGTACATATCATTGTTTGTTCACAAAACTGTCACATTTCAATGTTAAACTTGAACCAATAACGTATGTACGGAGGACATATTATGAAAAAACCTACTAAAAGAGATACAATCAATCTGTTTTTCTCTGCATTTCTGATCATCGCATTTATCGTTTGCGCACACTTCTTCTCACAGTACGCATCAGCCCTTTCACAGCCACTCGGTTCAATCATTCCTATTCTTGTGTATGCTGTGTTCGGTCTTTTGATGTTCTATGCAACCCGTGTCGGTGACGGCAAGGCGGTAAAGCGTTTTTCGCTCGTTACACTTATTGTAATGGTGCTCCCGTCACTCTACATAATCGTTGCTTCCCTTGCTCCGGGACTTCCGCTTTATGATGTATTTTCAAATGCAAACGGCTCGGGATTAAGCGTTATTGTAACGCTTGCAAGTATCGCACTCGGTTACGGAATTCCTTACTCATTCCTCAGCGGTTTTGAAGTTGCCGATGATGAGGCTGTTGAAGAAGAAACAGGCAACCCTGTTCAGGGAGGCATTGAGGCTGATCTTGCAGATGACGAAAACGCAGAAGATACTGCATTTGAAGAATCCGAAGAGGTTGAAACAGAGGAACTTTCCGAGGATGAAAGCGAATCAACAGACGAAACCGATAACGGTGAAGACGCTTGATTCACTGCTGATTTCCCTTAAATCGACGAGTACCTGCACGACTTGTGCGGGTACTTTTTGTATATGGCAAAAATTATGCTTTCAAACTTAACAGTGCTAATATTCAGTTGACAAATTGTCACGGCTGATTTATTATTTTGGTACGGGGTGTGCAGAATAAATGCACCGTATTTTTCTGTTTCAAAATTTTTCTTTCAAAGGAGAATTACATAATGGACGATAACAATAAATATAATAGAAACAAGGATTATGAGCCTGACAACTTTGATGACGAGGTTGCGTTTCCTGCAAGAAGAAACAACGCCCCCGAAAGATCTTCCGATATTCAGGATGATTACGGTGATAACTTTGACAATGATGTAAAATTTGTCGGCGATTATGACGAAGACGCCGTTCAGATGCCGGAAATCGACTTTGAGGACGATATGGAAACTCCCGTAAAAATGCCGTCGGAAAGAGATGACCGCACACAGACTCCCGACTATGGCGACAATTTTGATTCTCAGACAGGGGAGCAGGTGTCAAAGGCTACAAAGGATTTTCAGTATGACCTTTCATCTGACGATATTGGTAACTACTACACAAAATCAACGATACACCCAAAGCGTAAAAAGGTTGTTAAAAAGAAAAAGAGAACAAGCCGTAATGTGGCGGTTATCTTAACAATTGCGGCGGTAATCTGCCTTATTGTTGCCGTTGTTTTTGCATTCACACAATGCAGTTCACAGAAAAATGATAACAAGGCTTCCACAGCACCGTCAACGGAACAGGTGACAACGGTACAGCCTACAACGGAATACGGCGATGACAACTATGTTCCCGTTTACACGGAAGAACCGACATATGAACCGCAGACTGAATATCAGCCTGAAACAGAAGCGCCTGTTCAAACTGAACCGCAGACAGAGTATCAGCCTGAAACCGAGCCGCAGCAGAGCAGTGATATCAGTGTTACCGAATCGTCACAGACTTCGGATGACACTCAGCCGACACAGTCATACGAGAGCGGCGGCGATGAACCGTATGTTGAAGAAAACTGATTGTTTTCTTTTGATAAAATGAATTTATGAAATTGGAGATGTTTTAAATGGGTTGCACCCACGATTGTTCAAGCTGTTCTTCGGATTGCAAAAGCAAAGAGCAGAATTTGCACGAAGAACTTAATAAATACAGCAGTGTAAAAAAGGTAATCGGCATTGTGTCGGGCAAGGGCGGAGTAGGCAAGAGCCTTGTAACCTCAATGCTCGCAGTAACATTTAACAGACTCGGTAAAAGCACGGCTATTCTTGACGCAGATATCACAGGTCCGTCAATTCCAAAGGCATTCGGAGTACATGAGAGATGCAGAGGCAACGATGAGGGAATTTTCCCCGTTGTTACCGAAACGGGAATCAAGATGATTTCCATAAACCTTCTTCTTGAACATGAAACCGATCCCGTGGTGTGGCGTTCGCCGGTTATCACAGGCACGGTAAAGCAGTTTTGGAAAGATGTAATCTGGGAAAATGTTGACTATATGTTTGTTGATATGCCTCCCGGAACAGGCGATGTTCCGCTTACGGTATTTCAGAGCCTGCCGATTGACGGCATTGTTATTGTTGCGTCACCGCAGGAGCTGGTTTCAATGATAGTTCAAAAGGCCGTTAAAATGGCAAGGATGATGAATGTGCCGATTTTAGGTCTTGTTGAAAATATGAGCTGGTTCATGTGTCCCGATTGCGGAAAGAAACACAGCATCTTCGGCGACAGCCGCATTGAGGAAGTTGCAAAGGAATATGACACACAGGTGCTTGCAAAGCTTCCGATTGATCCCGAACTTGCAAAATGTGTTGACGAGGGAAAGATTGAATTTTTTGAAGGAAACTATCTTGACGAAGCGGCAGAAATAATCGAAAAAGAACTTAGCAAATAAGCATTTGCAATATTTTGCTTTTTCTGCTATAATAAGCAAACACAATTTCACAATTACAAACCGGAGGAGTAAACAATATGAAGTGTCCCGTATGCGGTCATGAGTCTGACGGTAAGTTCTGCGAAAACTGCGGATCACCTCTCACTCAGAACAACACACAGGAAAATGCAACAAACAGCGTTGATTCGTTTGGTCAAAATCCGACACCAGAACAGCCGAATTATGACTATAACACAGAGAATCAGAGCTACGATCAGTCTAACCGAAATAATAATCAGCAGTACAATCAGGGATACAACAACGGATACGGTAATCCGAATCAAAACGGCACAAGCTACGGTCAGCAGTTTACGAACCAAAACGGTGGTTACAACGGCAGTCAGCAGTTTACAAATGTACCGAACGGTCAGAAGAATAACAGCAGTAAAACAGCCATAATCATTACGAGCATTGTCGGCGGAATAATCATTCTTTTGATTGTTATTTTCGCCGTTGTTGCGTGCAATGTACTGCCAAAGGTGATTGATTATGCAGACAAACACATGGACAAAGCAATTGATGATGCTTCAAGCTATATTTCAAAGGACTTTGACAAAGAAACAACTGCTCCGGCATTTGATTCGGACAGTGCAACTTCCGACATTGACGAGGACGATTACCTTACGGATACCAAATCTCATGTTACATATTGTAAAAGTGATGATTATGAGGGTTGGAAAATCATGGGCGTGGACGATGATTACTTCTACAATAATCTGTCTCGCTCCTACAAGGAAGTCACAGAAATTACAATCAATATTCCCGAACAGATTGACGGTGTGGATGTTGTTGAAATTTCAAGCTTCGGGGTCTATCTATCCTATGTAAAGGTTAAAGTGGTTATCCCGAAAACAGTTAAGGTTGTGGATTCGTTTGCATTCAGCTTCAATGACAATATATACGAGCTTGAAATTGCCGACGGTGTAAAGGTTCTTGAAAGCGATGCGTTCACATCTATGACGAACCTTAAAAGTGTTACGGTTCCCGATTCCGTAAAGGAAATGGATAATTGCGGTCTTGGTATGGATGTTGCTGACAATTATGACAGTGTCCCGCTCAAGGGCTTTAAAATGTATTGCAAAAAAGGTTCAGCCGCCGAAGCATATGCAAAAGAAAACAATTTGTCATATGAGATAATCAAGTAAAAAGTTAATGTAAATTAAAAACAGCTTTCCGAACTCAAAATCGGAAAGCTGTTTTGTTTTTGTAAATATTTGTACAAACAATCACTATGCTACGCTCGGGCATAATAATTTTTTCTATATCATACTATCTTCACGAACGGGGAACGGCGGCACGCCGTGCGGCAAAACAAGCCCATCCGTTGTCAAGATGTTCTTCGATGATGTCAAAATACTGACTTACGGATGCCTTGACTTCCTCGGCACGAGTGTCGATGATACCGCTCATAATGTAAACGGCATCGTCCTTCATAAAGTCCTTAATGCCTTTTGAGAGAAACATAATCGCATCGGCAACAATATTGGCAAGAACAATGTCATACTTGCCCTCAACCTTGTCGGTAAAGCTGCCGCAGATAGCTGTAAAACGGTCAGCAACGCCGTTGATTTCTGCGTTTTCAGCCGCAGTTCTCACAGCAGTTTCGTCAATATCAACACCGACGGCACGGTCTGCACCCAAAAGCAATGTTGCAATACCGAGAATACCGCTGCCGCAACCCACATCAAGAACAGAATCGCCCTCTTTAAGGTACTTTTCGCACATTTCAAGGCAAAGCCTTGTGGTTTCGTGACCGCCCGTGCCGAACGCAAGGCCCGGATCAATGTTGAGAACTTTGCGGTTGCCGGCATCGTAATCATCTCGCCAGCTCGGACGGATAAGAAGTTTTTCACCGACTTCAATCGGGTTGAAATATTTCTTCCAGTTGTTTCTCCAGTCCTCCTCAAGGCAGTCAAGAAGTTCAATTGAATGCTTTATACCCTCTGCATTGTAGCGTTCCGAAAGGAATGCAACCGCCTCTGACGGCGAAACATCGGGTTCAATATAAATGTGAACAAAAGCCTTGTTTCTGTCCTTTGCAAGCAAATCCTCGTCAATAAGGTCAATATGGGCAATGTCCTCAACCTCTTGCTCAAGGTTTGTGTAATCTTCAATATAGATGCCGTAGGGAACTACGACATTTGCAATATCACTTGCTCTGTCAATATCCTTTGCGTCAACGGATATTTTTATTTCTGTCCAGGATTCCATTTTAACCTCTGATTCACGGGCATTTTATGCCGATATTTTTGTTTGTAATGTAGGGGCGGATAAATTGTTCAGACAATCACAATTGTACGCTCTGGCATAATATGTTTTTTGCACAACAAATTATCTGCTCGAATTTGGAACGGCGACACGCCGTATAAAAAATTTGTGGGGACAAATGCCCCACAAATCTTATTTATTCTGTGTTACTCGTTGAACATCTTCTTGATTTTATCAAAGAAGTTTCTGCGTTTTGCGTAGTTCTTGTCGCCTGTTGCGCCGTCAAGCTGTTTGATAAGCTCTTTCTGCTTGCCGTTAAGATTCTTCGGAACTTCAACGGTAACTCTTACATACTGGTCGCCTCTGCCTCTGCCGCCGAGTCGCTGGATACCCTTGCCCTTGAGTCTGAAAACATCACCCGGCTGTGTACCCTCACGAACCGTGTAGGAAACCTTGCCGTCAAGAGTAGGAACAACAACATCTGCTCCGAGAGCCGCCTGTGTAAAGGTTATCGGAACTTCGCACCACACATCGTCACCTCTGCGTTCAAAAACAGGGTGCGGACGAACATTTACATAAACATGAAGGTCGCCTGCAGGGCCGCCGTTTGTACCTGAGTTACCTCTGCCGCTTACATTAAGAATCTGCTGATCCTTGATACCTGCCGGAATTGTTACATCAACAGTCTTGTTCTTGCGCTGTTTGCCCGAACCGCCGCACTTTTTACAAGGATTGTCAACAATCTTACCTCTGCCGTGACAGGCATCACAGGTGCGCTGAGTCTGAACAACACCGAAAGGTGTTCTCTGGTTGATTGTTACCCTGCCCGAACCGCCGCATGACGAACAGGTCTTGGGGCTTGTGCCGGGCTGAGCGCCTGTTCCGTGACAGTCGTCACAGGTTGTTACGCATGAATAGTTGATTGTCTGCTTGCAACCCTTTGCCGCCTCTTCAAATGAAATGTAAACTGTAGTTTCAATATCACTGCCACGCATAGGAGCGTTTGCATTGTTGGAGCGTCTGCCGCCGAATCCGCCGAAAAAGCTTGAGAAGATATCGTCAATATCAATACCCTGACCGAACGGACTTCCTGCTCCGCCTGCACCTGCACCGTAGTTGGAATCAACGCCTGCGTGACCGAACTGGTCGTAACGAGCCTTTTTATCGGAGTCGGAAAGAACTTCATAAGCCTCGTTTACTTCCTTGAATTTTTCCTCGCATTCTTTATCGCCGGGATGCAAATCCGGGTGATATTTTTTGGCACAGGCTCTGTATGCCTTTTTTATTTCATCGTCGCTTGCGCCCTTTTGAACGCCAAGCACCTCGTAGTAGTCTCTTTTGTCTGCCATATTACTCTCACCTTTGTCAAAATACCGAAATCACGCAATATTGCAAGCCGGTTATCGTCTTATACAGCCAAAAGGAGCCGCCATATAACAGCTCCTTTGACTATATGTTATTCTAACATAAATTACTTGTTATCGTCAACATCGGTGAAATCAGCGTCATATACATTAGGATCTCCGCCGTTGTTGCCTGTAGGATTACCGCCGTTTGGCTGAGCACCGTTCATATCGGGAGCACCGCCCTGCGGAGCAGCCTGCTGATAAAGCTTAGCGGCAGCATCGTTAAGAGTCTTCTGGAGGTCTTCCTTAGCTGTGCCGATGAGTGCGGCATCGTCCTTTGAGATAGCCTCTTTAAGAGCTGCAACCTTTGTGTTGATTGCGTTCTTGTCATCCTCAGGAATCTTGTCACCGCTTTCGCTGACGAGCTTTTCTGCCTGATAAACAATGTTTTCAGCCTCGTTCTTAGCGTCAACTGCCTCACGGCGCTTTTTGTCCTCTGCGGCAAACTGTTCAGCTTCCTTAACAGCCTTGTCGATATCTTCCTTGCTCATTGAAGTTGAGTTACTGATTGTAATCTTCTGCTCTTTGCCTGTACCGAGGTCTTTGGCAGATACATTAACGATACCGTTGGCATCAATATCAAATGTTACTTCAATCTGCGGAATACCACGCATTGCAGGAGCAATGCCTGTGAGAGCGAAAAGACCGAGCTGCTTGTTATCACGGGCAAATTCACGCTCACCCTGAAGAACATTGATTTCAACCTGTGTCTGATTATCAGCGGCAGTTGAGAAAATCTGGCTCTTCTTTGTTGGGATTGTTGTGTTTCTGTCGATAATCTTTGTCATAACACCGCCCATTGTTTCAACACCGAGTGAAAGCGGAGTTACATCGAGGAGGAGAAGTCCTTCAACTTCACCGCCGAGTACGCCTGCCTGAATAGCTGCGCCGATAGCAACACATTCATCAGGGTTGATGCCCTTGAACGGCTCTTTGCCGATGAGCTTCTTAACAGCGTCCTGAACAGCAGGGATTCTGGAAGAACCGCCAACCATAAGAACCTTATCAATCTGACCGATCTGAAGACCTGAATCCTGAAGAGCCGATCTTACAGGACCCATTGTAGCTTCTACGAGGTCTGATGTGAGTTCGTCAAACTTTGCTCTTGTAAGAGTAAGGTCAAGGTGCTTAGGACCTGTCTGGTCTGCTGTGATAAACGGGAGGTTGATGTTAGAAGTTGTAACACCTGAAAGTTCAATCTTTGACTTCTCGGCAGCCTCTTTTAATCTCTGCATTGCAACCTTATCCTGTGAAAGGTCAATGCCTGTTTCTGTCTTGAATGATGCAACCATCCAGTCGATGATTCTCTTATCAAAGTCATCACCGCCGAGACGGTTGTTACCTGCTGTTGCAAGAACTTCCTGAACACCGTCGCCCATTTCGATGATAGATACATCGAATGTACCGCCGCCGAGGTCATATACCATAACCTTCTGGTCTTTTTCCTTATCTACACCGTATGAAAGAGCGGCTGCTGTAGGCTCGTTGATGATTCTCTTAACATCAAGACCTGCAATCTTACCGGCATCCTTTGTAGCCTGACGCTGTGCGTCTGTGAAGTATGCAGGGACTGTGATAACTGCCTGTGTAACTGTTTCACCGAGGTAAGCCTCTGCATCTGACTTAAGCTTCTGAAGAATCATTGCTGAAATCTCCTGTGGAGTGTAGCTCTTGCCGTCAATTGTTACCTTGTGAGCAGTACCCATTTCTCTCTTGATTGATGCAACTGTTCTGTCAGGATTTGTGATAGCCTGACGCTTGGCAACCTGACCAACCATTCTTTCGCCGTCTTTTGAAAAAGCAACAACAGACGGAGTTGTTCTTGCGCCTTCTGCGTTAGCGATAACTACAGGCTCGCCGCCTTCGATAACTGCTACGCATGAGTTTGTTGTACCTAAATCTATACCTATTGTCTTAGCCATGATAAATTCCTCCAATTGAATTTTTAATTGTTTTTGTTTGTGTTGTTTTCTGCTGAATATTTATATATGAAATCAGTCACAGTTGGCAACCTGTACCATTGCGTGACGGATAATTTTGTCACCGATTTTGTAACCCGTCTGATAAACGGCTGCGATTGTGTCGGCACCGAGGTTTTCGTCCTCAATCTTTGAAACCGCATTGTGCAAGTTCGGATCGAATGCATCGCCTGCTTTGCCGTAGGACTCAATCTTTAGCTTTTCAAAGCTCTTTGCAAGCTGATTTGAAATAAGCTCAATACCCTTGATGATATCGGGATTGGCATCTTTCAGATTTGCAAGAGCAAGCGTTACGCTGTCTGCAACGGGAAGAAGCTCGATACAAGCCTTTGAAGTTGCATCGTCATAGATTGAAAGCTTTTCGTTTGCCGTTCTTTTACGGTAATTGTCGTACTCGGCGGCAAGTCGCATATACTTATCCTTCTGTGCCGAAAGCTCATCTTCAAGAGCCTTGATTTTATCCGCATTTTCATCCTTTGCAGGCTCTTCGGTATTTTCAGTCTTGGTTTCTTCTGCGACTGTTTCTTCGGAAACCTTTTTTTCTTCGGTTTTCTCGGATTTTTTCTTAGTCATCTTTATCCTCCTTCAAGGATTTTTATTTATCATATTTCTATCAGCTCATCAATAAGAGTGCTAACGCTTTCGGACACACATTCAAGAATTGAAATTGCTCTTGCGTAGTCCGTTCTCACGGGTGCTATCACCGCAAGCACACCTGACGGATTGCCGTCAAGTCGGTATCGTGTGGAGATTACCGCACTCCCTGCAAGCTCTGTTCTGCTGTTTTCGCCGCCTATGCTGACGGAGGTGTCAAGCGGAAGATTTTCAAGCATTTCCGCAAGGTCGTGTCTGTTGTTCAAAAACTCCATAACATTTCGCGCGTTAAGAAAATTGACATCGGACATAAACAACGGCTTTGTCACACCGCTGAGATAAACGCTGACTTCCTTTGCCGTTTCACAAGCCTCCATAATTGCCACAAGCACTCCCGGGGTAAACATTGAAAGTTCACCGAGCCTTGCCGCCGCTGTCTGTATGAACGGTCGGTTGACCGATGAAAGCTTCATTCCCGAAAAGATTTCGTTAAATGCCTTGTCAAACACGGTCAAAAGTTCGGGATTCAAAAGGAAATCGCAACGAAACAGCTTTGTTTTTATGATTCCGTTTGAGGCAATCACAACAGCCATTGCCGTGTGCGAACCCGTCTGAACAAATCTTATTCTGTGGATTCTGCTTTCCTCACCCGAAGGTGTTGTTGTTACCGCCGTGCAGCCTATCAGCCTTGAAATAACACCGCTTGCCTCTTTGAGAATACTCTCGGGGGAATCTGCGCTTTTGTAAAGCTCGGATTCAACATATTCCCGTCCGCCTTGGGTTACGGGGGTAATTTTCATCAGATTGTCGATGTAGTATCTGTAGCCCTGCAGCGTTGGAATTCGTCCTGCCGAGGTGTGCGGCTGAACCAAGTAGCCTTTATTTGTAAGGTCTGCAAGGTCATTTCGCACCGTTGCCGATGAAACCTCAAGTCCCGTTTCGTCAATCAACGCTTTTGAACCAATCGGCTCACCTGTGTTGATATAGCTTTCAATTACTGCCGATAATATTTTCTTTTTTCTTTCAGCCAGCTCCATACCGTTCACCTCATTTCGTGTCGGTTTTTGCTGTTTTAGCACTCTCGATAGGTGAGTGCTAATTGCTATACTCATAATATAATACCAAAGTCAGTAAAAGTCAAGCGTTTTTGAAAAAATTTTTCGTTTTCAGAAAATCTTCACATAACACGGTTTGACATTGTGCCGAGGATACTCTATAATCTACTTATCAGTAATGTTTAAGGGTGAATTTTATGGGCGAATTTCTTCAGAATATGTATGTATGGCTTTGGGCGGCTCTTGCAATATTAATGATTATCGTAGGAATCAAATACCGTCACGAACATCAGGGCTTGCTTGCAGTTTTAATGGCTGTGTTTTTTATCTTCATGACCGTGTGGTACGGACTGCGAACCTTTGCAGGCTACCCAATGTTTGAGGGTACGCTTAATATCATCTTCCGTTGCGTCCTCGGCGGTTTCCTCGTTGCACTTGGTTTGATATATTGGTTTATAAGAAAAAGAAAATAACTATATATGTATAAAAAAATCGGACAGCAGATTTTATTTCTGCTGTCCATTATTTTTATGTTCATATTTTTTCGTTCGTGTAGATAGTTTGCAATGTTTAAAAACCAATTATGCCCGAGCGTGGCATTGTAACTGTCTGCACAATTTTCAATAAACATTTTCATTCGGGCATTTTACTCTTGCCCCTATCAAAACTATCTTCTCGGACTGGGAACGGCGGCTCGCCGTCAACTTTCAATTTTACTAAAGTTCGTCCGCTTTAAACGCTGTGTAGCCCTCATAATAATAGCTGTGGTCAATGCCTTTCATGTACACCTCACGGCTGTCAATTTCATCGGTCAATGCGTTTTTCAGAACATATTTTATCTCGATATCCCGTATGGGACTGCGCTCCATTGCAAGCAGATAATCTTCCTTGTCAACCTTGCTCCAGTCGATAACCTTGCCGATTTCCGTTTTCAACATATGGTCAAGCCAGATTCGTGCGCTGCGACCGTTGCCCTCTCTGAATGGGTGTGCAATGTTCATTTCGACATACTTTTCTATAATCTCATCAAAATTGCTCTGCGGCATTTCATCAATATTTTTCAAAGCTGATTCAATGTACATCAAAGGTGCAAATCTGAAATTTCCCTTTGCAATGTTTACGGTTCTCAACTTTCCCGCAAAATCGTAGATTTCGTCAAAAAGGTACTTGTGGATTGTCTGTAATGTTGAAAACTTTCCGCTTTCAAGGTTGTCAAGAATGTGATTTTCAAAAAGCATTGCCGCCTTTTTCTTACTGATTCGCTCCTCTTCACGAGCAAGCTCCGCAGAAGAAGTCAATCCGAGTTTGTTCTCAAGCATACAAGCACCTCACTTTACTATATATATTGTATCATAGTGCAGATGATAATTCAATTTTTTAGTTCGTGTAGATAGTTTGCAATATTTAAAAAACTATTTATGCCCGAGCGTGGCATTGCAATTGTTCGTTTCGTGTTTATTTTAGTTCGTGCAGATAGTTTGCAATATTAAAAACTATTATGCCCGAGCGTGGCATTGAAATTGTTCGGTTCGTGTTTATTTTAGTTCGTGCAGATAGTTTGCAATATTTAAAAAACTATTATGCCCGAGCGTGGCATTGAAATTGTTCACCGCTACAGTGTTACAATTACTTTGTCCTTAAACGACGAAAGCACCGGGCTTGCGGCGACCCGGTGCTTTCTTATGTTCTTTAAAAAATGAGGGGTACAATTACGAGTCTTTGTTCAGACTCGCATTGAGGAGGGTAGAACAATTATACTCTGACGGATGCGGTTCCGTCTTTCTGAGTACGCTTATATTAAACAATGCAAATATGAAAACTGTGTGAACCCTTTTTGAAATCGGAATGAAAAGCATCTGTTTTTTCTGTTAATCAATCAAAACTCAAATAATTTCTTTATTTATTCGACGAAATAAAAAATTTTTTCAAAAACATAAAACAAATGTTTGATTTTTCTGAAAATATATGGTACAATCATACTGTAATTACAAACAAGGGGCGTTGCGATATGAAACCTTTAAGCAAAAGCCAACAGAAAATTTTCGATTATCTAAAGGAATGTGCAGGCGAGGGCAGAGTTCCGTCAGTTCGTGAAATCTGCGAAGAAACGGGACTGAGTTCAACATCAACCGTTCACCACCACCTCAAGGCACTTGAAGAAAAAGGTCTTATTTCACGAGAACACGGCGTGAACCGTTGTATTCAGATTAACGGCATGGAGAAAAACACCGATGTTCCCGTTTTGGGCAGAGTTGCGGCAGGTTATCCGATTCTTGCCGTTGAGAATATTGAATGTTATGTGCCTGTTCCCGACAGCTTAAAAAGGGGCAGAGAGCTTTTTGCTCTGCGTGTTCAGGGCGAAAGTATGATTAACGCAGGCATTTTCCCTGACGATATTTTAATTGTTCACCGCACACCTGTTGCGGAGAACGGCGAAATCGTTGTTGCTCTTGTCGGTGACGAGGCGACAGTAAAGCGTTTTTACAAAGAAAACGGTCACTTCAGACTTCAGCCTGAAAACGATAATTTTGAACCGATTATAGTTGACGAAGTCGCTTTGCTCGGCAAGGTGATCTCGCTTGTAAGATATTTTGATTAAAAGGATTAGCATACAGCTTTGAGAGGAAGTGATAAAATGCGTGACTATGTGATTTACGATATGTACACAGATGACAGAATGTTTCGTTACGAGGTCTATAAGCACCCGAACGGAATGTATGAAGTGTGTGTTCAGTCGAGAGAGGCGGAAGATTTTGCTGTGAACGAGCAGTACCTCTACTGCGACATTCCCGAAGAAGTCACACATTTTACCGACACCCTCGAAAGAGCTATAGAAATCGGCGATTGCAAGCTGTGCAAAGTAAGTGCTTAATTAACAGCCGTCTGTCTTTGCAGAAACAGTTTAATAAAATTCACGGTCGGATGACAGTTTGCCAAATGCAAGCATTGTCGCCCGACCGTTTTTATTTATATAAAATTTTATATTGCCGATTATTTCACCCTGTATTTTGGCGGTTCGGTTTCGTAGACATTGTTGCCGTTGCTGTCGATTGCAACTATGCACGGAAAATCTTCAACCTCATATCTGCGAACAGCCTCTGTGCCTAAATCTTCATAGCAAAGAATCTCCTCGCTCTTGATGCTCTTGGCGATAAGTGCCGCCGCACCGCCGATTGCGACAAGATACACGCCCTTGTTGCGAACAATCGCATCGACAACTTCTTTATTTCTTGCGCCTTTGCCTATCATTCCTTTGAGTCCGAGGTCAAGCAGTGACGGAGCGTACTTATCCATACGATAGCTTGATGTCGGACCTGCAGGACCTACTGCATAACCGGGCTTTGCAGGAGCAGGACCAACATAATAGATAAGCTCGCCTTTGATGTCAACGGGAAGTTTTTCGCCCTTCTGAATCAATTCATAAAGTCTTTTGTGTGCGGCATCTCTGCCTGTGATGATTGAACCCGAGAGCAGAACGCTGTCGCCTGCTTTAAGATTTTTGATATCTTCGTCCGTAATCGGAAGTGTAATTTTCTTTTCCACAGCTTTTCCTCCTCAGATCGTTGCGCTTGCGTGTCTTGCGGCATGGCAACAGATGTTGACCGCAACAGGCATTCCTGCAATGTGTGTGGGTGAAGTTTCGATATTCACGCCGATTGCGGTTGTATTGCCGCCAAGTCCTGCAGGACCGAATCCCATTTTATTGATTTCGGTAAGGAGCTCGTCCTCAAGCTGTGCATAGCGTTCATCTTCATTTTTGGAATCAATCGGACGGAAGGTTGCTTTTTTTGCAAGCTGGGCGGCTCTTTCAAAAGTACCGCCGATTCCGACACCGACAACCATAGGAGGACAGGGATTTGGACCTGCCTGAAAAACAGTATCAAGAATAAACTGCTTAACGCCCTCAATGCCCTTTGACGGGGTGAGCATTTTTATCTGCGACATATTTTCACTGCCGAAGCCCTTACCGCCGGCGGTAATTTTAATCTGATTTCCGCTGACGATTTTTGTGTGGATAATTGCAGGAGTGTTATCCTTTGTATTAATTCTGTCGAAAACAGGATCATTTACTACACTCTTGCGAAGGTAGCCGTCAATATAGGCTCTGCGAACACCCTCGTTGACAGCCTCATCAAAACTGCCGTCCTCAATAACAACCCTGTCACCGTATTCAACAAAGAGGACAGCCATACCCGTATCCTGACAAAGGGGAACTTCTTCACGAGCCGCAATTTTATCGTTTTCGATAATCTGTGAAAGTACACTTTTGCCTACAGGCGAGCTTTCGTTATCCCTTGCGGTTTCAAGGGCGCACATGATGTCTTTGCCGATAAAATAGTTGCAGTCGGTAAACAGCTTTTTAACCGTATCGCATACCGTCTGCGCCTTGATTTTTCTTATTTCCATATCCGAACTCCTCAAAGTGATTTTAATTATATTATAAATCTTTTTTATCTGTATTTCAATAAGCAATAAAATGTGATATAATCAGTTTGTTATAACATTTATGAATGTCACAATCGAATCGGTAGCGGCAATCAGTGATTGCCACTTGTTTTGGTTGCAAAACCAAAACAAATGAGCAACAATTGCGTTCTTGTACCGCAGTAGATAATAAATTAAAATAAAATGTTTATACTGTCGAACCGATTTTACAATCGGTTCGATTGGCGAACACTGTTCGCCGCTACAAATGAACATAAAACATTCATTTCACCAACAAAATTGAAAATTAACATAATTTTATCACATTCAGATGATAGAGTAACAGTCGGAATACACTGCGTCTTAACCGACGCTTATAATTTTAATAAAAGGGGCGTACAAAAATGAGCAGGATACTTGTTGTTGACGATGAGGCAAGAATCAGACAGATTATCAGAAAATATGCCGAATTTGAGGGCTTTGAGGTTGAAGAAGCCGTTGACGGTATGCAGGCAATTGAAATTTGCCGTAAAGAGGACTTTGACCTTATTATAATGGATGTTATGATGCCTGAGCTTGACGGCTTTTCCGCTTGCAGGGAAATCAGAAAATTCAAGAAAACACCTATCATTATGCTTTCGGCAAGAGGCGAGGAGTACGATAAAATTCACGGCTTTGAGCTTGGCAGTGACGACTATGTTGTTAAGCCGTTCTCGCCAAAGGAGCTTATGATGCGTGTTAATGCCGTAATCAAGCGTTCACAAGGCGCTCAGAACGAAGAGAATGTGAAGAAGGATGTATTTACATACGAAGGTCTTTCGGTTGATTTCTCAGCCAGAATTGTTACAATTGACGGCAAAAGAATTGAGATGACACCAAAGGAATACGAACTCTTTTTCTATATGGTAAAGAACAAAGGACTTGCACTCACCCGTGAAAAGCTTATAAGCGAGGTCTGGGGCTACGACTTCTTCGGTGACGAAAGAACGCTTGACACACACATTAAGCTTCTCAGAAAGAGCCTTGGCGAATACAGCAGATGCATTGTAACGCTTCGAGGGGTGGGTTACCGTTTTGAAACAATCTAACAAACGATTTGACCGCCATTATCTGCCGTTGAATTTTAAGCTGTTATGCTATTTTCTTCTGTTCGGATTTGCAATTGTGATCGTGTTGTGGGTGTTCCAGACTTTTTTTCTTGAATCGTTCTACACAGCTACAAAATCTTCACAGGTTGAAAAGAACGCACAGGTTATTTCAAAGTCGATTGAAGAAAACAAAAACGCTCTTGGAACGATTGAAAATGTTGCAAGCTACAATTCGCTTTCGGTATATGTTTACGATTCAACTTCTCTTTTCACATTGAAGTATTGTTGCGAATATGACAACCCCGTTTCAAACCTGAATTTTCAGTATCACGATGTCTATTCATACTACAAGCTGGCAGAGGAAAACGACGGACATTATTTGTTCATCACAAGTAACTACAAAGAGGACAGCATTAAAGGCAAGTTTGAACGACAGTTTTTTGATGAATATTCCTCGTCCGACACAGCCGAGAGGAATACTATTCGGTATGCTTCCGCTCCCGATAAAAATGTTCAAAATATGGTTTACACCGACATTATCAATCTGCAGGACGGCAGCGAATGCTTTTTGATTGTAACATCGTCAATCACACCGCTGACTAACACGGTTGAAATCGTCCGTGACCAGCTTGCAATCGTTTCGGTTGTGTTTGTGCTTCTTGCCGTTATAATTTCGCTTTACGCAAGCTACAGAATTGCGAAACCGATTTCTAAGACAAACACGGCGGCAAAGGAGCTTGCAAAGAAAAACTATGATGTTGACTTTAACGCAAGAGGATATCTTGAGGTTGAGGAACTCAACGAAACGCTGAACTACGCAAAAACGGAGCTTGCCGCAACCGAAAAGTTGCAAAAAGAACTTATTGCCAACATCTCGCACGATTTGAGAACACCGCTGACAATGATTACGGGCTACGGCGAGGTTATGCGTGACCTGCCCGGTGAAAACACTCCCGAAAATATTCAGATTATTATTGACGAGGCAACAAGACTTTCAACACTTGTCAACGATTTGCTTGACCTCTCAAAGATTCAATCGGGTTCAATTCAACCCGAAAAATCTGAATTCTGTCTTACCGACAGCATCAAGAATATTTTCACAAGGTACGCAAAGCTAAAGGAACAGGACGGATACAACATTCTGTTCGAGAGTGACGAAGATGTTTACATTTTTGCCGATGAACTGAAAATTTCACAGGTAATCTATAATCTTGTGAACAATGCAGTCAATTATGTCGGTGAAGACAAAACTGTTATTGTAACGCAAAAGGTAAACGGCAAAAAGGTTCTCATTGAGGTAACGGATCACGGTGACGGCATTCCTCCCGAAAAGCTTGAATACATCTGGGATCGTTACTACAAGGTTGACAAGGAGCATAAGCGTGGCGTTATCGGCACGGGACTCGGCTTGTCAATAGTCAAGGGCATTCTTGACAGCCACAAAGCAAGATACGGCGTTCGCAGTACACTCGGAAAAGGCAGTACATTCTGGTTTGAACTTGACATTGTTTCCGTGAAAAAACGAAACAAAAAGAATTCTGACGAAAATAAAGAATAAACAACAAATCCCGAACACGGTAAAATGTGTTCGGGATTTATTTATAAAATACCTATTAAATTGTCGGTTGAAAAAAGTGGATTGAAGATAAATTCATCTTCGAGGAGTTCGCCGTTTTCATAGGAATGTTCAACCTCTTTTGAATATCCCTGCAGGATTTTCACAATTTCGGTTTGAGTCGGATTATTGGGCCTTTCGAGTTCATAAGCGGTCACTATGTATGCACAGACCATTCGCTTGATTGTGGATATGACATTAAAACTGTCGATTGCAGAAAGGTAATATCTGCGGACATAGTAGTCAAGATAGGCGGTAAGCGGTCTGTCAAAACGGCTTGACAGCGTATTATTTTTTGCAAAATCGGTGGTTGCTTCAAGCTCACATAGCCAATCCTTACTCATGATATCAAGGCTTTTGTGCAAATCAAAAATGAATAACACATCTCCGCAGCTTTGCTTTTTATATTCATCTGTCGGCATAGCCGTGATATCAAAAATTTCATCGTCAAGCATATTCTGCACTCGCTCGTTAAAGGCAAGAAGTCTGCACAATCTTTCGGGCAAGGACATTTTGCAGTCTGAGAGAATTTCAAAAGTGCGTTTTCTTGCAGAGAGCAGAAAATTCATCTCGGTTGTGCTGTAATCGGTCTGTGAGTCCTGCGGAATATCGGTTGCAAAGCCTGTGTCAAAATCCGATTCAAGCATAAGCCTTGCTGCCTCGGGACAGGCAAACGAAAGCGTATGTTCACAAAAAACGGTGTAGTCCTGAGTGATTCTCGGAAATTCCTTACAGGTGTGACAAAGGTGATTTTCGCCGATGTTGATGTAAATGTCGCACAGCATATCGCTGTTCCAGAACGGGCATTTTTCACCTTGCCTGATGAAAATTCGGTCGCCGTCCTCGTCAATTGTCATAAGCGACCTGAGCCTGTCGCCAAACTCGCCTTTGGCGGTATTATAAAAATCAAAGCTTGTATCATCGACAACAACATCCCAGTCCCTGCAACAGCTGTCGGGACAGAGGTTCGCAATGCATCTGAATTTTTCGCAGTATTTTGGGAAGTAGTGTTTCATAGTCATGTCCATTTCAATGTAAGAATAAATTGCTCGTAGGCATCGTCCCAGCCGTCAATTGCATTCACTCCGCCGCCGTTCACACTGCGAAGCTTGGTGTCGCTTTCGTCAAGTCCGAGTGCAAAAAGTTCGCCTGCACTGATTTTGTACCCGTGCGACCGGCAGAGGAAACAGAAGTTATCAATCGGATTTTCGCTCTGTTCGGTTTTCAGAAGTTTTTCTTTGAGTTCTGCGTTACTTTTGGCGTCACAGAGAAGTCGGTCAAGTTCTTCCCGTATCATAAAATCACCACGAAAATAAAATGAAGTTTCATAAAAACGGACCGCCCAAAAAATGAACGGTCCGCATTCGGCTTTTAAGATTTACTCAATAATTACTCAATTGAGCTGTCGAGGTATTCCATAAGCTCCTCGTCATCTTTTTTCTGCTTATCCTTAACAATAAAGAACGCTGTGAGAGCAGCAGAAAGAGCTGCAACTGCAGAGATGATACCGATAATTAAAGCCCATCTGCACTTATGATTTTTCATATTCTGTCGCCTCCAAATTTTGTATGCTTGTATGGCAGTAGTATCTGCCGTATCTTTATTTATATTCTAACAGTTTTTACAAAAATGTCAACAGAACAAAATAAAAAAGCAGAGAATATTCTCTGCTTTTAAGCCTGTAAGATTTATTGCACTTATGCTGATGCGTTAAGTCTTTTAGCAAGTGATGATTTGCTTCTTGCTGCAGTGTTCTTGTGAAGAATACCCTTAGCTGCTGCCTGGTCAATTTTCTTAATAGCAAGACGAACTGCCTCTGTTTTGTTGTCAGCGTTAGTGTCAACTGCGTAATAAGCCTTCTTTACAGCTGTTCTGAGAGCAGATTTTGTAGCCTTGTTACGAGCAGTCTTTGTAGCAATAACTTTAACACGCTTTTTAGCAGATTTGATGTTTGGCATTGTCCCACCTCCTTAAAGTATCGGTCATATAGGAATTATGATAGCACAAGAATGTGCAAAAATCAAGTCTTTTTACAAAAAAAGTTGGATTTTATGCGGATTTTATCGGTTTTCTCTGTTCCGCAACAACATCTTGTGTATTGATTTTTTCATTTATCTATATGCTGTAACAGAAAAATAACAGAAATTTTCCTGTCGCATAAATTTTATATGTTTACGGTAATTTTGTCAAGCAATTCTCCCACTTTTTCATGGAACACAAGATTTGCGTTCTTGTCCATTGGGGTGGGATCACGGTTGATAAGCACAAGATTATCGCCGCCGAAGTAGCGAATAAACCCAGCCGCCGGATAAACCGTGAGGCTTGTGCCGGCAATAATCAGCGTGTCAGCCTTTGAAATTGCGTTGACCGCACCCGTTACCGTGCTGTCGTCAAGTCCCTCTTCATAAAGCACAACATCGGGTTTTATGGTACCTCCGCAAGTACATTTGGGAATATCGGCAGAGTTCTTGATAAACTCTGCGTCATAGAACCTGCCGCACTTTGTGCAGTAGTTGCGAAGAACACTTCCGTGCAGCTCATAAACACGCTTACTGCCTGCCGCCTGATGAAGTCCGTCAATGTTCTGAGTGACAACAGCCGAAAGCTTTCCCGCCTTTTCAAGCTCTGCAAGCTTATAGTGCGCCTTGTTCGGCTTTTTGTCAAGGCAGAGCATTTTGTCACGGTAAAAGCGGAAGAACTCGCTTGTTTTGTGAACAAAAAATGTGTGGCTGAGAATCTGCTCGGGCGGATAATCGTACTTTTGATTGTACAGACCGTCAACACTTCGGAAGTCGGGAATTCCGCTTTCTGTCGAAACTCCTGCACCGCCGAAAAATACTATTCTTTTGCTTTTGTCAATTACGCTTTGAAGTTCTTCGAGTGTACTCACGAAATCGCTTCCTTCATACTTTTAACATAGTCGCAAACAGGCTTAACGCTGTCTTTGCCGTACTTTGCAATAATTTTCACGATTGCAGAACCAACGATAACACCGTCTGCACTTTCGCTCATTTTCTTTGCCTGCTCCGGAGTTGAAATACCGAAACCGATTGCACACGGAATATCCTTTACAGACTTAACAAGTCTTACCATTTCGCCTACATCGGTTGTGATTTCACTTCTTACGCCTGTAACACCCATTGATGAAACGCAGTAAACAAAGCCCTCTGCCTCTTTTGCAATCATCTTGATTCTCTCATGAGATGTAGGAGCGATGAGAGAAATTACATCAATGCCGTATTTTCCGCTGTAATCGGTAAGCTCGTGCTTTTCTTCATACGGTGTGTCGGGAACGATAACTGCGGAGATTCCACACTCCTGACACTTTGCCATAAACCTTTCCGTACCGTATACGAAAATCGGATTCATATAGGTCATAACGGCAAGAACGGCGTCAATCTGCGGACGGATACGCTTTACCATATCAAAGATTTTATCTGTTGTTGTGCCTGCCGAAAGAGAACGGAGGTCAGCCTCCTGAATTACAACACCCTCGGCAATCGGGTCTGAAAACGGGATACCGATTTCGATGATATCGGCACCGTTTTTGCTCATTTCAATAAGAAGCTTTTCTGTTGTTTCAAGATCGGGATCACCCGCTGTTACAAACGGGATGAACGCCTTGCCGTTTTGGAATGCAGATTTAATATCAGTCATGGAGATCCTCCCCTCTGTATCTTGCGATAGCCGCAACATCCTTGTCGCCTCTGCCCGAAAGGTTGACTACGATAATCTTGTCTTTGTCCATTGTCGGGGCAATTTTTATACAATGTGCAACTGCGTGTGCGCTTTCAATTGCGGGGATGATACCCTCTGTTCTCGAAAGATATTCAAATGCGTTTACAGCCTCTTCGTCTGTAACGGGAACATAGCTTGCTCTGCCCGTATCGGCAAGATTTGCGTGTTCGGGACCGATACCGGGGTAGTCAAGACCTGCCGAAATTGAATATACGGGAGCAATCTGACCGTATTCGTTCTGACAGAAGTACGACTTCATGCCATGGAAGATGCCGAGTGTGCCTGTTGCGATTGTAGCGGCAGTTTTTGGAGTATCTGTGCCGAGGCCTGCTGCCTCACAGCCGATAAGCTTTACATTTTCATCCTTGATAAACTCATAGAAAGCGCCCATTGCGTTGCTTCCGCCGCCTACGCAAGCCATAACAACATCGGGAAGTCTGCCTTCCTTTTCAAGCATCTGTGACTTGATTTCCTTGCCGATTACGCTTTGAAAATCACGGACAACAGTCGGGAACGGGTGCGGTCCCATTACCGAGCCGAGAACATAGTGTGTGTCGGAAACTCTGTTTGTCCATTCACGCATTGCCTCGTTTACGGCATCTTTAAGAGTCATCGTGCCTGTTTCAACGGCATTGACCTTTGCACCGAGAAGTTTCATTCTGTAAACATTGAGAGCCTGACGGATTGTGTCCTCTTTGCCCATAAAGATTTCACATTCAAGTCCTAAAAGTGCGGCTACGGTTGCCGTTGCAACACCGTGCTGACCTGCGCCTGTTTCGGCAATAACTCTTGTTTTGCCCATTCTCTTTGCAAGAAGGCACTGACCGAGGCAGTTATTTAGCTTGTGTGAACCTGTGTGGTTCAAGTCCTCACGCTTGAGATAAATCTTTGCACCGCCGAGGTCTTTTGTCATTTTTTCGGCATAATAGAGAAGTGACGGTCTGCCTGCGTATTCACGCATAAGTGTGTCGAGTTCTGCAACAAACTCGGGATCGTCCTTGTACCTGTTGTATGCCTCTTCAAATTCATTAATTGCATTCATCAGCGTTTCGGGAACGAACTGTCCGCCGTGAATACCGAATTTTCCTTTTGTCATCTTGATTCCCCTTAATTACTTTTATATCATTGGTGTGCTTTGCACACGGCTTATAAATCAATTTTTTATTTTCTGCCCGACAATTCGTCAAGTGCGGCTTTTTTGTCGGGATTTCTCATAAGGGTTTCACCTATGAGAACTGTGTTTACTCCTGCGTTTTCAAGCACCTTGATGTCATCCCGTGTTTTAATTCCGCTTTCGGCAACAAAAATAATGTTGTCGGGAACAAGCTTACGGAGCTTTGTACAGTTATTTATATCCACCGTGAAGTCACGAAGATTTCGGTTGTTTACACCGATAACTCTTGCTCCTGCGGCAATTGCGGAATACACCTCATCGGCTGTGTGAGACTCAACAAGTGCCGAAAGTCCGAGAGAGTCGCAAAGCTTAATCCATCTTCTGATTGTGTCCGTGTCAAGAAGTGAGCAGATAAGCAGTACGGCTGACGCACCGATTGTCTTTGCCTCATAAATCTGATATTCACAAACTGTGAAATCTTTTCTCAAAAGCGGAATACTTACATTCTTTGAAATTTCTTCAAGAAAAGCATTTTCGCCCTTGAACCACTTCGGTTCTGTCAGAACGGAAATTGCGCTTGCACCTGCATTTTCATAATCCTCGGCAATCTGAACATAGGGAAAATCCTCTGCGATAATTCCCTTTGACGGGGACGCTTTTTTGACCTCGCATATAAATGAAATATCCTTGCCCGCAAGCGCCTTTTCAAACGGAAATTCATTGCCTGTTTCCATTGAAAGTGCTTTTTGCTTTATCACTTCAAGCGGAACTTGCTTTTCGATTCCTTCATATCTTACTCTGTTTGCATCTGCAATTGTTTCAAGTATCATTGTGTCACCTTTATTCGTTGGAAGCCTTTGCAAATTCTTCAATCTTTGCATAAGCCTTGCCGCTGTCGATAATTTCGTTTGCAAGCTTTATGCCGTCCTGAATTGAATCTGCCTTGCCGCCTGTGCAAAGTCCGAGTGCGGCATTGAGAACAACGATATCACGCTTTGCGTCCTTAATTTCACCGCTGAGAATTTCTTTTGTGATTTCAGCATTTTCTTTGCCGTCACCGCCTGCAAGATCCTCGGGTGCACAAAGTTTAAGACCGTAATCTTCGGGATTGAGAATGAATGTGTTGAACTTGCCGTTGTCAATCTCACAAACCTTTGTTGTTGTTGTGAGAGTAACCTCGTCCATGCCGTCCATACCGTAGAAAACATAGCCTTTCTTAACACCGAGGTTTGAGAAAACCTGTGCAATCGGCTCAACAAGAGCCTCAGAATACACACCCGTTACCTGAAGGTCTGCGCCTGCAGGGTTTGTGAGAGGTCCGAGAACATTGAAAATGTTCCTGATTCCGATTTCCTTACGAACAGGACCTACATACTTCATTGATGAATGGTAGCCCTGTGCAAACATAAAGCAGATGCCTGCTTTGTTAAGAACCTCTTCGCTCTTTTCGGGAGTGATGTTGATGTTGATTCCGAGCTGTTCAAGACAGTCTGCCGAACCGCTTTTGCTTGACATTGAACGGTTGCCGTGCTTTGCAACGGGGATTCCTGCGGCGGCAATTATAAATGCCGCTGTTGTTGAAATATTGAATGTGCCTGTACCGTCGCCGCCTGTGCCGACGATATCGAGTACATCACGGTTAGGCTTGATGTGGAGTGCTTTTTCTCTCATAACCTGTGCGCTTGCGGTAATTTCGTCAATTGTTTCACCCTTGATTCTCAAGGCTGTGAGATATGCCGCCATCTGCGACTGCGTTGCTGTGCCTGAGAACATTTCGTCCATAACCTGTGCCGCCTCATCAAAAGCGAGGTCATTGCCTGCAACCAACTTTTTTATTGCCTCTTTAATCATAAAACTTCAATCCTTTCCGTGTTATTTGCAAAGTGTAATAAAATTCTTTATCATTTCCATACCGTGTGAGGTGAGAATTGATTCGGGATGGAACTGCAATCCGTAAAGCTCAAAATCCTTGTGCTTTACTCCCATAACCTCGCCGTCACGGTCTTCTGCGATTACCTCGAGTGTGTCGGGAACCGTATCTCTTTTCGCAATCAGAGAATGATACCTTGCACCCTCAACAACCTTTGGAAGTCCGTTGAAAATTTTCTTGTCCGTGTCAACAATGATATCGCTCTTTTTGCCGTGCATAAGCTTTATTGCGTGGGCGATTGTTGCACCGTAAACCTCGCATATTGCCTGATGACCGAGGCAGATACCGAGAATCGGAAACTGTCCTGCAAGCTCCTTTATAACCTCCTCACATATTCCGGCATCTTTCGGATAGCCCGGACCGGGGGAAAGGATGATGTGGGAGGGAGCAAGCTTTTTGATTTCGTCAACTGTTATTTCATCGTTTCTTACAACCTTGATATCGGGATTTACGCTGCCGCAGAACTGTACAAGATTGTAGGTAAAGCTGTCATAGTTATCAATAAAAAGTATCATAAAGCGTTTACCTCCCCTGCATTTTTAACTGCATTCATAACAGCAAGAGCCTTGTTGTAGGTTTCCTCGTATTCGCTTTTGGGAACGCTGTCGGCTACAATGCCTGCGCCCGCCTGAACATAAACCTTGTCATTTTTCTTGACCGCCATTCTGATAGCGATACAGGTGTCGAGGTTGCCGTTGAAATCAACATATCCGAGTGCTCCGCCGTATACACCTCGGGGAGTTCTTTCAAGCTCTTCAATGATTTCACAGGCTCTGATTTTCGGAGCACCCGAAAGTGTGCCGGCAGGGAGGAGGGATTCGATTGCATCAAAAGCGTCAAGTCCGTCCTTGAGCTTGCCCTCAACCTCACTGCAAATGTGCATTATCTTTGAATAGCGGAGAACCTCCTGATATTTTGTAACCTTAACCGAATTGAATTCGGAGATTTTTCCGATGTCGTTTCGTCCGAGGTCAACGAGCATATTATGCTCTGCAAGCTCCTTTTCATCGTGAATAAGCTCGTCTGCAAGGGCATTGTCCTCTGTATCTGTTTTACCTCTCGGACGAGAACCTGCAATCGGGAATGTGTTAAGCACTCCGTTCTGAAGCTTTACAAGTGTTTCGGGAGAGGTGCTTATAATCTCGTCACCGTCAATTGACATATAAACCATATAAGGTGACGGGTTTGTACTTCTCAGCACTCTGTATGCATTGATGAGGGAATTTTTGTAATCCGCCTCAAATCTTCTTGAAACAACACATTGGAAGATGTCGCCGTCAAAGATGTACTCCTTGGTTTTCTCAACCATTTTGCAGAATTCTTCTTTTGAATATGTGCTTGTAAATTCAACATTCCCGTCACTCTCAAGCTTTGGAAGGGGTTCGGGAGATGTGATTGTCGAAATTATCTCTGCAATATCCTTTTTGGCAAGTTCATACTGCGCCTTGGTGTCGTTTGTTTTCATATTAACAATGATAATGAGCTTTTCTTTAAGATGATCGTAGGCTATAATCTTGTCGAAAAGCATCATATCAAAATCGTTTGTATCTCCTCTTTTGAGCTTTAAAACAGGCTCTGCAACAGAAATCATTGCGTAACCGAAATAGCCGACAAGACCGCCTGTGAACGGTGGAATGTCTTTGAAATGCGGAGTTTTGTAATCGGCAAGATACTCACGGAGAGCATCATACGGCTTTGCTGTTTTAACAACTCTTGCACCCTCGCCCGTAACAGTGAGAGTTCCGTTTTTGTACGAAAGCCTTGCCTTGGGGTTGAATCCGATGAATGAATATCTTGCCCACTTTTCACCGCCCTCGATACTTTCAAGAAGAAAGAATTTGTCGGATTTTCCTGCAATTTTCCTGAGCAGGTTAATCGGGGTAAATGCGTCAGCGTAGATTTCCTTGTAAATCGGAATAACGCTGTAATTGTCCTTGAGGTTCAGCACCTCATCGTAAGACGGTTTAATCATCGTACACCAACCTTTCTTTGGTAAAAGTTTTAAACATAAACAAAAAAGACTTTTGTCCCCACAAGGGACAAAAGTCTTGAAAAATCAACTTCTGCGGTACCACCCAAATTGACGATAAACGCCCGCTTTAACAGCATACTAACATATGCCTCTCACTTTAACGGTTGAGCTCCGTCGGAAACTACTTGCCAAAAGGCTTTCGGCCCGCCCTCACAAGTCCATTCGGCAAGTCCTCTGCTGTCAGCTTACACCAACCGCTGACTCTCTGAAAGCTTTGGAAAAACCTACTATTCTTGCTCACAGGTTTTTTCTTTATAAGACAATTATATGACTGTATTTTTGATTTGTCAACATTTTTTTGCGGTAAATCAAAAATTCTGTTTGAGAAACTCAACAATGTTTTCAAACTGCATTGAATGTGATGCCTTAACAAGCACAACATCTCCGCTTTTAATTGTTTTAAGAATTTCGGGTTTTGCATCTTCGATTGTGTCAAACGCTTTGCCGTCTGCACCCTTTGCAAGCTCCTTTGCAAGCTCGCCTACGGTTATGACCGTACCGATGCCCTTTGATTTTGCATAAACACCCGTGTCAAAGTGGAGTTTCAACTCCTCACTTCCGAGCTCCTTCATATCGCCGAGGATTGCAACCTTTCTGCCGTCAAGGTTGGAAAGTGTGTCAAGAGATGCTCTGACGGATGTCGGATTTGCGTTGTAGCAATCGTCAATGATTTTGATTTTGCCTGTATTGATAACATTGGCACGACTGCCTACTGTTTTGTACGAGGCAACACCGTTTGCAATTTCTTCATCAGTAAGTCCGAGAAGCTTGCCTGCGGCAGCAGCCGCAAGAGCATTTGTTACCATATATGTGCCGATTGCAGGAATTTCAACATCAATATTATTATTGTCAAAACAGAGTGTTGCAAGAACCTTGCCGTCACCGCTGTTTTTTATATTTTTTGCGTAAAAATCGTTCTTTGCGTCAAGTCCGAAGAAAACAGGCTTTTTGCCGTTTACGGTCTTAACGGTTGAAAGCTTATCGTCATCGCCGTTGAGAATGAAATCTGCATTTTCATGGGCATTTTTGAACATTTCTGTTTTAGCCTTGAGAACACCGTCACGGTCGCCGAGATTTTCAAGATGACATTCGCCGATGATTGTAAGCACGCAGATTGTGGGCTGAACCATTTCGGAAAGTCTTGTCATTTCACCGAAATCGGAAATACCCATTTCTATAACAGCCGCCTCGGTATCCTCGGGCATTGAAAGAAGCGTTAGCGGAACACCGAGCTCGTTATTGAGATTGCCTTGTGTTTTGTGGGTCTTGAACTTCTGTGAAAGAACGGCATAGAGCATTTCTTTTGTAGAGGTCTTTCCGACGCTGCCCGAAATTCCGATAACGGGAATTTCGAATTTTTCTCTGTATGCCCTGCCGATTTTCTTAACGGCATCAAGTGTTGATGGAACGACTATGCAAGGCTTTGTCGCATTTTCGGGAGCTTTCTCGCACAATGCACACACAGCACCCTGTGCAAAGCATTTTTCGATAAAATCGTGACCGTCAACACGCTCGCCCTTTATGGCAAGAAACAGACTTCCGTTCTTCACCTGTCGGCTGTCACGCTCAACAGAGGTTATTTTTGTGTTTTTAAGCGATTCGTCGCCGACATATTCGCTGTTGCAAGCCTTTGCGATTTCGGCAAGAGTAAAGTCTTTCATACTAACCTCTTATTAAAAATCAGATTTTTCTTCGGGATATTTTGCAAGTGAAATTTCAATAATCTTTTCGCACAAATCGGGATAGCTTATACCCTCAACAGCCGCCTCCTGAGGAAGAAGACTTGTGGGAGTCATGCCGGGGAGAGTGTTTGCCTCGAGGCAGTATGTAAAACCGCCCTTGTCAAGAAGAAAGTCGATTCGTGCATAGCTTTCAAGGTGAAGTGCCTCGTATGCCTCTGTTGCGGCATCACGGAGCTTTTTGTCGGTTTCTTCGTCAATGTCTGCGGGACAGGTTTCAACTGTTGCGCCTGCCTGATATTTTGCGGCATAATCGTACATTCCCGACTTAGGAGCAATCTCAATCGGCGGAAGTGCCTTGCCGCCGATAAGACCGACGGAAAATTCTCTGCCTGTTACGAACTGTTCAACAACAATTTCGTCCTCATATTTGAGAGCCTCTTTAACAGCCTTTTTATACTGATCTGCATTCTCAACCTTTGAAACACCTACGCTTGAACCGCCCGAGCATGGCTTAACGATGCACGGGAACATATTCCATGCAAGAGCGTCCTTTTCGTTCTTGTAAAGTTCACCTGACGGAGTGTTGATATTCTTCTGCATAAACACGCTCTTTGTAAGACCTTTGTTCATTGCAAGTGCAGAACCGAGATATCCCGAACCTGTGTACTTGATTCCGAACAAATCAAGCGTTGCCTGTAACTGACCGTTTTCACCCTCACCTCCGTGAAGTGCAAGGAAGGTGATGTCTGCCTCGGCGCAGATTTCAATTACATTTCTGCCGATATAGCGTGATGTTTTGTCAAGGCGATTTTCCTTTGCCTCTTTGATATTTGTGATTGTATTTTCAACATCGTCACCGATTGAATTTCCGTCGGTAAAGCTGTAGTTCTGCTTGAAAAGTGCGTCAATGTCACAGATGTTTTCCTCATAGCCCATAAATACATCAAGCAAAACAACCTCGTGTCCCTTGCTTCTGAGAGCCTCGGCAACAAGTGTGCCTGATGAAATTGAAACTTCACGCTCTGTGCTCAGTCCGCCTGCAAGAACAACTATTCTCATATATATTTCTCCCTCTGAAATGTTTTGTTTCTATTTTTATTTCTTTATTCTCTTTAACTCTGTCAGTCTGTTACCTTTTTGAAACAAGACTGTAACCTATATTATAATATTTTATTTATCCGATTGCAAGCAAAAAAGCAAATTTGTAGAACAGGGTATCATCATACTGTTTTGCAGTTTAAAAATTGTATAATATTCAGATTTACGGCTTTCAACTTCTTGAAACGATATGTGAATAAATGTGTTGAAAATGTTAATAATTTGCTCCTGTTATTCACAATATGCCGATATACGGATAGTGTTATGCAAATTTGGATAGCTACATTCCGTGGATGAATAATTATAAATTTTAGTCCGTGTTTTTTCATAATGGGCGGTATTGTATATAAAAGGGTTTGTGTTATACAATATTAATTGAAAAGACAAACCAAAAAACGACTTAAATAAGGATGTAAAAAATGCAGTTATACAAAAATTTCTGTAAAGAAACTACCGACGAAAACGGAAAACTGACAAGCTTTGAACTTGTGTTTCCCGAAAACTATAATTTTGGCTATGATGTTGTTGACAAAATGGCAGAACTTGTGCCGAACGACACGGCAGTTGTGTGGACAAATCCCGAAAAAGAGGAAAAGATTTTCACATACTCCGACATCAGCAGACTGAGCAACAAGGCTGCAAATGTTTTCAGAAATCACGGCATTAAAAAAGGCGACAAGGTTCTTGTTATTCTGAAACGAAACTACGAATACTGGTATGTTGCCCCTGCACTCCACAAGCTTGGTGCGGTTATTATTCCCGCGACAAATCTTCTGACTCAAAGCGACATTTCATATCGCGTAAACACGGCAGGAATTAAGGCAGCTGTCTGCACTCCCGATGAAACTACCGCCGAAGATATGCTTGCGGTTGCATCTCAGCCGAACACGCTTGAAACCGTTTTTGTTCCGAGAAGGCAGATTTTCGGTGCGGTTGATTTTACCGAAGAAGTTGAAAACGCTCCCGATACCCTTGAAAGAGTTGAAACAAAAGCAGAAGAGCCTATGGTAATTTACTTCACCTCAGGCACAACAGGCTATCCTAAGGCTGTTGAACACAATCATATCTACACACTCGGACACATTATCACGGCAAAATACTGGCAATGTGTAAAAGACGGCGGACTTCACCTCACCGTTGCCGAAACAGGCTGGGCAAAAGCGTCGTGGGGCAAAATCTACGGTCAATGGCTCTGCGGTTCAGCTGTTATGGTCTATGACTTTGACAAATTCTCTCCGGGCAAGCTGTTGCGTATAATGGAAAAGTACAAGGTTACAACCTTCTGCGCACCGCCGACAGTTTACAGATACTTCATTAAAAGGGGTATGAACAAGTACAACCTTTCTGCACTTTCTCACCTTACGACAGCAGGCGAGGCGCTCAACAATGAAGTTTTTGAAGAGGTGTTTAAGCAGACGGGAATTGAACTTTGCGAGGGCTTCGGTCAAACCGAGTCGGTTCTTATGCTTGCAAATCTCAAAGGGGACAAGGCGATTGCAGGCTCAATGGGCAAGCCTACTCCGCTTTATGATGTACGAATTGTTGACGATGAATGCAACGAGGTTAAGCAGGGTGAGGTCGGCGAAGTTGTTGTATTCCCCCCAAAGGACAGAAAACAGCACGGAATTTTCATCACATACTATAACAACGAAAATCTTTATGAAAAGGTGTGGCGACACGGTGTATATCACACGGGCGACACGGCATATAAGGACGAGAACGGATATTTCTGGTATGTCGGCAGAGCCGATGACCTTATCAAAACAAGAGGCTTCAGAGTAGGTCCGTTTGAAGTTGAAAATGTTCTTATGCAATATCCGAATGTGCTTGAATGTGCGGTTATAGGTGTTCCGGACAAAGACAGAGGTCAGGCAATTAAGGCGATTGTCAAAATGACAGACGGCGCACCGCATGATAAGGAGCTTGAAAACAAAATCAAAACCTTCTGCAACAAGCGTATGGCAAGCTACAAGTGGATTCAGCACCTTGAAATTGTCGATGAATTTCCAAAAACAATCAGCGGAAAAATCAAGAGAACAGATTTAAGAGAAAATCACAAAGCATAAAATAAAGGCAATCTTACGGTAAAGTAGGATTGCCTTTATTAGAATAATATTGCAAATTTACAGATGCTATGTAATATACAATCAGCACTTGAACATAAACAATATATTTGATATAATCACTTTGTAAGGAAACGGCGGCGGCTGTCCAGTCTGAAATATAGTCGTATCTCGTTGTGCATAAATGCACTTCCTTATACTCGTTATTTCAGACAGCGCTATGCTCCCTTTTTCCGCCACTGGCGGCGGTCGCAAGACTACCCTTATGAAAGGGGGTGTTTGCGTGGAATACATAGCTGTGATAGTAATTTTCACATTTTTTATTGTGTTCACCATAAAGAAATAACCGCCCTGTGTTGCAGCACAAGACGGTTGTTGAAAAACAATTAAACTGTACTAGCGAAACAGCTAAAGCCGTTTCCTTACTTATATATTAACATCAATTTTTTAATATGTCAATCTGTTTCGGTGTGTATTTTTACATACCGAATTTTTATTTTATTCATCAAACATTTCAATTGAACGGTTGAGAATTCCACGCATATAGGCTATGGCGATTCCGTAGTTTGTGAACGGAACTCCGCTTTCAATCGAACGGTTCATTCGGCTGATTACCTCTCTTGAATTGAGCATACACGCACCGCAATGGATTGCAAGTGAAAATTCCGACAAATTATTTGGGAAGCCTTTGCCTGAGCTTGTCACGATTTCAAAATTTTTACCCGTGTAATTTTTCAGCAATCGGGGAAGTTTTACCGTGCCGATGTCATCGCATTGCCTGTGATGAGTGCAACCCTCGCTGATGAGAATTTTGTCACCGTCATTAAGCGACTCAATTGCCCTTGCACCGTTTACGGCAGTTTTCAGAAACCCCTTGTACCTCGCCATAAGAATTGAAAACGAGGTCAGTTTGATATCGTTCGGCACAATCTCTGAAACAGGCTTAAATACCTGACTGTCAGTTATGACGAGCTTTGGTTTTGTACCGAGATTTTTCAGAGTATCGGCAAGTTCGCTTTCACGCACACAAACAGGGATTGCTCCGCTGTCGAGCAAATCACGGATAACCTGCTGCTGCGGAAGAATTATTCTGCCCTTGGGAGCGGCGGAGTCAATCGGGATTACAAGCACAACAAAGTCATTTTTATTAACTAGGTCACCGCAAAGCCTTTTATCGGATTTTTGTGCGTTTACAACTTTTGCGATTTTATCCTTTAAAAGTTCGATATTCGTGTTGTTTTTTGCACTTACAAAGATTTTACCGTCAGTTGTATTGTCAAGCAAATCGCATTTGTTGAACACAATAAGATACGGAATTTTCTTCTCTTCAAAAAGCGATACAATTTCGTTTTCAACCGAGGTCATTCCGATTGTTCCGTCAACCACAAGCACGGCAATGTCAACACGGTTCAGCACGGCTTTTGTGCGTTCAACACGCATTGTGCCGAGAGTTCCCCCATCATCAAAGCCTGCCGTGTCGATTATCACAACAGGACCGAGTGGTAGAAGCTCCATTGTCTTTTCCACGGGATCGGTTGTTGTGCCTTTTTTGTCCGATACAAGCGACATATTTTGATTTGTGACCGCATTCACAACGCTTGATTTTCCTGCATTTCGTCTGCCGAAAAATCCGATGTGCAGTCGTTCCGACGACGGTGTATCATTCATTCCCATTACGCCCTCCGTCAAAATCTGAAATCTCTTTTATTGTTGTTTCTTATGTCAAAGATATGTTCTTTTGCAATGGTGCGGACTTTTTCGTTGGGGATTTTTTCGAGTTCCTGTTCAATGAGTTTTTGACCGACATTCCTTGTATCATCGCTTGCATAATCAACAAGATATTCTTCAAGCGTCATAAGGGCGTTGGGGTGGCAACAGTTCTGAATCTGACCGCTCTTGCAAAGCGACATAAAGCGGTCGCCCGTTCTGCCCTCACGGTAACAGGCGGTGCAGAATGACGGAATATAGCCGAGGTTCATAAGCCACCTTACAACCTCATCAAGACTGCGGTTGTCGGAAACATCAAACTGAGCCGAATTTTCTTCTTCCGATTCGGGTTCGTCATATCCTCCTACGCTTGTGCGTGAGCCTCCGCTGATCTGAGAAATGCCGAGTTTAAGCACCTTTTTGCGAACGCTTTCGCTCTCTCGGGTTGAAATAATCATTCCCGTATAGGGAACTGCAATTCTGATAATTGCGACTATTTTGGCAAAGGTTTCATCGTCAATTCCGTTGTCAAAATCATCGGGATTTATATCATCTGCCGCCTTGATTCGAGGAACGCTGATTGTGTGCGGACCGACACCGTGAACAGCCTCAAGATGTTCTGCGTGCATAAGAAGTCCTGCAAGTTCATAGCGGTAGAGCTCAAGCCCGAAAAGCACACCGATTCCCACATCATCAATACCGCCTTGCATAGCTCTGTCCATTGCCTCTGTGTGGTAATTGTAGTTGTGCTTGGGACCTGTGGGATGGAGCTGTTCATAACTCTTTTTATTGTAGGTTTCCTGAAAAAGAATGTATGTGCCGATTCCGGCTTCCTTGAGCTTTTTATAATTTTCAACGGTTGTTGCGGCAATGTTCACATTAACCCGTCTGATTGCACCGTTCCTGTGATTGACCGAATAAATGGTCTTTATGCAGTCGAGAATGTACTCAATCGGGTTGTTTACGGGATCTTCGCCTGCCTCAATTGCAAGACGCTTGTGTCCCATATCCTGAAGTGCGATAACTTCTTTTCTGACCTCATCCTGTGTGAGCTTTTTACGGCAGATGTGCTTGTTCTTTGCATGATACGGACAATAAACACAGCCGTTTACGCAGTAGTTTGAAAGATAGAGAGGGGCGAACATAACAATTCTGTCACCATAAAAATCCTTCTTAATTTGACGGGCAAGGTTGTAGATTTCTTTGATTCTCTCCTTATCTTCACAAGCTAAAAGAACGCTTGCCTCACGGTGATTGATACCCTTTTTGAGCCTTGCTTTTTCGATTATTCTATCGACAAGTTCAAGATTATTTTTATTTTCATCGGCAAATTTCAGGGAATCAAGAATCTCCCCGTCATTGATAAATTCCTCCGCTTTCAGCGAATTTTTATCGTATTTATTCATAATAATCATCATAGCCTTTCAGGCAACAAACAGTTTATTAAAAATCACCTAATTAACCTGCGTTGCCTGAACAGGCGTAAATGATGATTTCAGCCATCTCAAAATTATGCCAAAGGCAAATTTTGAGGGCAATATATTATAATAGTGTGATTTTCACACTATTTCTCTGTATAATCTCCTCGGTCGGTCACGATTTCACAGCCGATTTTTTTCATTCTGTCTGCAAGACAGCCGATACATTGTGCCGCTTCGTCTCCCGTACAGATTTTGTTATCGTAGAGCGAGTAATCTTTCCTGTGCTTAACAGGGGAAAGGTTGGGCATTACAACATTTGCACCGTGAAGAATGCCCTTTTCCCGACCAAGCGGATCAACCGTACCTAAGGCGGTTGTTGCCGGCAAAAGAATGTTCGGTTTTAAAAGCCTTATTATTGAAAGCAACATAAGCACAAGGCTTACATCGCCGTGTTTTTCGTTTTTGAATTTTGTGTCTTTGTGCGGTACAAACGGACCTATTCCGCACATTTCGGGATTTAATTTTTCAATAAATTTTAAATCCTTGACAAGCATTTCGGGAGTTTGGAACGGTGAGCCGACCATAAATCCTGCGCCTGTCTGATAACCTATTCTCTTTAAATTATACAGGCATTGCATTCGGTTTTCAAGTGACATTTCGGGCGGATGCAACATGGAATAGTGTTTTTTGTCGGCTGTTTCGTGACGGAGAAGATATCTGTCTGCGCCGCTGTCAAAAAGTCTTTGATAGCTTTCATACGACCTTTCGCCAAGCGATAGCGTTACGGCACAATCGGGAAATCTATTTTTTATTTCCGACACAATGTCGCACATCACATCATCGGTAAAACAGCCGTCCTCACCGCCCTGCAACACAAATGTGCGGAATCCGAGTTCGTGTCCGTTTTGGCAACATGAGAGAATTTCATCCTTTGAAAGTCGGTAACGCACGGCATTGCCGTTTGAACGGCGAAGTCCACAGTAAAAGCAATCATTTTTGCATATGCTTGAAAATTCAATCAAGCCACGGATATAGATTTTGTTGCCAAAAATTCTGTCGGCAGTATCTCTTGCACATTTGCGAAGATATTCAAAATCTTTTTCGTCGTAAGTTGTAATCAGCTGTAAAAGTTCGCTTTCACAGGCTGTGTGCATGGTATTCAGTTTTTGAATAATTTCAATATTTCTCATAATTTTTTCACATTAAAAGAGGACGGCATTTCTGCCGCCCCCAAACAGAGAATACAGCATTCTCCGTAAAATTCAAATAGTTTTCAGCATTAAAAGCTTCTGCTTCCGCCGCCCGATGAACCGCCGCCACCGGAGGAGCTGCTTGATGAACCACCCGAGCTGTCGGAATCACTCCGGATTCTCGTAACGGAAACATGCTTTGTCAGGAAGATATCCTTCTTGTCGGTAAGCATAGTCTTGCTGTTTTTCTTGAGGTCATAAGTTCCTGCTTTGCCGTTGTGCTTGTAACGATTTTTCACTACAATAACAACAATAACGGCAACAATGATTGAACCGCCTGCAATGACAATGCCGTAATGCTTTACGACATAGAGGAATTTGTTATCCTCTTTTTCCTGCAAATCAATATTTTCGTTTGACTCGTTATCGTCAATACCCTCGTCATAGTAGTGGTCAACATAATAGAGGAATTGTTCGGCAGCACTGTAATAGTTGCCTTGCTTCATATCACGCTGAACATCATCAAGAAGAGTATTAACACGGCCATCACCGAAATAATACATCGCATCGCCTTTTGTTCTGAAGTCGATTGCTCTGCCTTTCATATCAATCGTGAGTATAACGCCCGCCGTAGTTTTGCCGTATTTGTCGGCATAATAACGGTTTGCAAACGGTTTGATATCGTCCTCGGTTTTGCCCTCGTTGTTAGTATAGATAACCGCAACCCAGCCAGTTTTTTGAGCAAAAGCGTCAAGTTCCACCTGAAGCTGTGTTTCTTCCTCCGAGGTAAACAGTTCGGCATCATCACGGAGTTCTGTTTGTCCCGCCGCAAAAACAAAGAGCGGAGTACAGAAAACCATAATCATTGCCGCAAGTATTGCGGAAAGTCTTTTTGTCACATTCATCATAAGAACAACAGACCTCCCAACAAGCCGAGTGCCATAAGCGCTGCGGCAATAATTGCAGCGAAAGCAAGAAGCTTTCCTGCGGAGGTAGGAAGCTCACCGTAGGTTTTGCCCGTCTGACCGTTAACTGCAAACGGCAGAATTTTACCCCTGTATTTATAGGTTACAACCCAAACGGGCAAGAGGGTATAGTTCCAATTTTCAAGGTCGATTTTATCGTTGTAGTTCTGAATCTGAACGGCACTGTATCCGCTTGCCGTGTCTTTCATAAGCTGTTGACAGTAGCCGTTGATTCTTGTTTGAACTGCCTGTGCAACCTCATTTTGCTCAATGTCACGCTTTTCTGCCTGAAAACCCGAAAGATATGACATTGCAAACGGGTGAGCCTCGCCCAAATCGTAAGGGTGTACGCATTGGAGCATATCTCTGTCCTGACCTTTTAACGCTCTTTCAAAAACATTATTTACAAGCAGATTGCCTGCTCTGTGGAGCTCAAAAACCTTTGTTTCCGTGTAACGGTCATCTCCGACAGTCCACGAACGAACCTTTTCGCCCTTTGCAACCATCTGTGCGCTACGCTGTTCGTCAACATACCAATACGGAAAATACACACCCGTGAGTTTGTCAAAATGCTTTTCGCTGACAAAATTCTTCGGCAAAAACCATTTCCTTTTGCACATTTCAAGAAACTTGTCAATTGCCTTCTGCTTTGAAAGCTTGAACGGAATCACACGGTCGGGTTTAAATTCACCCGAAAGTCTGCCGCCGAGAACAACAGGATTCTGACAATAGAAGCAGGTTGTTGCCGCAGTTGACGCTGTTGTAACAACCTGAGCACCGCAGCTTGGGCAGTTGTAGATAACAGCCTCTTCCTCAGTTTTGTTTTCTGCCTGTGCACTGTCATTGCTCTGCGCCTGCTTGGCGGCATTCTCTTTAGCCTTTTCCTGTTCCTTTTTCTCCTGCTTTTCTGCGCTGTTCTCTTTTTGCTCCTTCTTGGCAAAAAAATCCTGAACATACTTTTCCGTAAAATCGGACATACAGTATTCACAACTGAACATCTGCTTATCGGGATTGAATTTCAGCGGAGCGGCGCAGTTCGGACAGGTGTAGTTTACAGTTGCCATAACTTACCCCTTATAATTAAATTCTGAAACATCCCCCTCCGTTTGAGAAGAGGGATTGTTTGTACTTAAAATTCAGATTATTCTGTCTTTGTACCGCACTCGGGACAGAACTTTGCATTTGCAGAAAGCTCATATCCGCAGTTTGTGCAGAAACGCTTTTTGGGAGCCTCGGGCTTCTTTGAACCGCACTCCGAGCAGAACTTGCCTGTGTTTACCGCACCGCATGAGCAAGTCCATGAGCCTGCGGCTGCACCGCCTGCCTGCGGAGCGGGAGTCTGCTGCGGCTGAGCCTGTTGCTGTGGCTGAGTCGGCTGCTGCTGACGGTACTGCGGATTCTGCTGATAACCGCCCATGATATTTCCGCCGGCATTCATACCAATGCCCATGCCCATAAAGCCTGCCATTGCACCGTTTGCATTTGAGCCGGCATCTTTAAGGCCCTCTGAAATATTGGCTGCAACATAGCCCTGCTGAACTGCTGCGTCCGAGAGCATTGCGCCCTTGTTGCGCATATTGATGAGTTCCTGACTGTCCTCTGTGTAGGAAACATCCATACCAACGGCAAAGACTTCCATACCACGAGCCTGTGTCCATTCCTCATCAAGCGTCTGTGCCATATACTGACCGATAAGACGCTGTTTTGACTTGATAAAGCTGATTCTCTCACCGTCAGCGGAATACTGGTTGATTGCAGAACCGAGAGCGCCGACGAACTCCTCGTTATACTGTGCTCTTACATCTGCGAAATCAACAGACTTGTTTTCCGTAACAGCCTCTCTCGGAATAACCTCCTGATAGAACTTGAACGGCTCAACAACCTTGATTGAATATGTACCGTGAGCACGGAGCATAAGCTCTGAATTGTAAAAATTGTCAAAGTAGTTTACGGGAGTTGATGTTCCGAAAGGAATACCCTTGATTTCCTGAAGATTTATATAGAAAACTCTCTGAGCCTGTGAGGGGATTCCGCCGTACTTAATACGGTTAAAAGTTTCCTTGATCGAATCACCGAACTGGCCGCAGAAAAGTGACGGCATTGAGCTGTTATTTACCTTAAAATAACCCGGCTCTGCAGTAAAGTCAACAATCTTACCGCCGTCAATAAGAATCATCATCTGGTTATCGTAAACATGAATTACAGAACCGTTTGATACGATGTTTTCAGAACCCTTTTTGTTCTGACTTTTGCCGTTCTGCGAAACAAGCTGACCTGGACAGATGAGGGTGTTGTCGCCCATGGGGGACGGTTCAATGACCTCGAGCCATGAATCCGCGAGTCCGCCTCCGACTGCATTTATCGCTGCTTTAATAATACCCATAATTTAACTCCTTAATTTTTGTAGCTTATAGCTGATTTTTCAGATATTGCTGTTACACTAATAATAATATGTTTGAAGAAAAATTTCAATACTATTATTAAAAAACAGGCTGAATGGCATATGTTTTTTTATTGTTCCAATGTTTTGCCATCATAAATAATGCAAAAAGACGGTCGGGAAGAGGGCATTTGGCTCTGACAACCCGACCGTCAAACTTTCAGAATTTTCTCTGTTGAAGTGTCTGTTCGTTTACGGAATTAAACTTCCACGAACGAATGTTAATTTCTTTTATTGCAGTTCCGCAGAACTGACAAAATTTTTCTCCCAGCGTTTTTACGGGAGCGCCGCAGTTGGGGCAATTCACTCCGAGAGCGGTTGCTCTGTTATGAAGCCGGTCAGCGTCCTGAACATACATCAACCCAACCTCGTAGATTGTCTGCATTCTGTTCTCTCTGCTGCCGAAGGTCACCTCATTGTTCATATCGGTAACATACGAAAAGTAACCGACAGATGCCTCAAAAAGTATCGTTACCGTTGCACCGTTTTTTATATAGCGGGCAATCTGTACATCGTAAATATTGACATCCTCATAGTGCTGTGTATTTGCAACAGATGAAAGCTGGTCGATAATTCCCTGAACATAGTTTGTAAAATTCGGAGTGACCTCCTCCGCAATAACGCCGAGCCTTTTTGACTCAACCGCCGAAAAGTAGTTTCGCAAAAGTGAACGGGTTTTGTTCATATACTGCTCAACATCAAGCTCGGGAAAATCCTTTTTTATCATTGGCATATAAACCGAGGTCATTCCGTGAAGCGAACGGGGAGTTTCACGCATTTGCTCCTGATCCTCTTTCACGCCCTGAATGCCCTCTATAAGGGAACTTGTACCAAACAATGTTCTTGAAAGATGTCTTATCTTACTGACAATTACCGTAACTATAATTGCTATTGCAAGTACGACTATCGACACAGAGATGATTGTTGCAATTGTATCCGGACTCATAGATTATACCCTTAATCAGTCTTCTTTGTTGACAACCTTGATTCCGAGAACCTCAAGGCTTTCATCGTCAACCTCTGCCGGACACGCAGACATAAGCTCGCTTGCATTCTGAACCTTCGGGAATGCCGTTACATCACGGAGGCTGTCAGCTTTGCACATCAGCATTGTAACACGGTCAAGACCGATACCCATACCACCGTGCGGCGGTGCGCCGTATTTGTAGGCTTCAACAAGGAATCCAAACTTTGCTTCGATTTCTTCATCGGTGAGCTTCAAAGCCTTGAACATCTTCTGCTGGAGTTCATAGTCTGTGATACGCATTGAACCGCTTGAAAGCTCAACACCGTTGAGTGTGAGGTCATAGGCCTTTGCAATAACCTTTGACGGATCTGTGTCAAGGTACTGCAGACATTCCTCCTTAGGCATTGTGAACGGATGGTGCATTGCAAGCCATTCGCCGCTTTCCTCATCATATTCAAAGAACGGGAAGTCAACAATCCAGAGGAACTTGAATACATCGGGGATAATGTCAAGACGCTTTGCAACAACAAGACGGAGTGCGCCGAGTGTTGAAAGAACCGTGCTGTTCTTGTCGGCAACGATGAGGATAACATCGCCCTTTTCCGCACCGAGTCTTTCGTAAATTGCCGAAAGCTCTTCTTCACTCATAAACTTCTTGAATGATGCGTTAGGCTCGTCAACCCATCTTACATAGGCAAGTCCCTTTGCGCCGATGCCCTTTGCATATTCTGTGAGCTTGTCAATTTCTTTTCTTGTGTAAACCGACGACGCATTCTTGGCAACAATTGCCCTTACAGAACCGCCGTTCTCAATTGCACTTGTAAATACGCTGAAACCGCAGTCCTTAACAAGGTCCGAAATGTCCTGAATCTTCATGTCAAAACGGATATCGGGCTTGTCCGAACCGTAGCTTTCCATAGCCTCTTTGTAGGTCATTCTCTGGAAATGCTCCTCAAGGTCAATGTTTAAAACCTCTTTGAAAAGCTTTTTGAAGAAGCCCTCGTTGATTTCAAGGATTTCATCAACATCAACAAATGAAAGCTCCATATCAATCTGTGTAAATTCAGGCTGACGGTCTGCACGAAGATCCTCGTCACGGAAACATCTCGCAAGCTGAATGTAACGGTCAAAGCCCGCAAGCATAAGGAGCTGTTTGTAAATCTGCGGTGACTGAGGGAGAGCATAAAACTTGCCGTTGTGGATTCTTGACGGAACAAGGTAATCTCTCGCGCCCTCGGGAGTTGACTTGATCATCATAGGAGTTTCAATTTCAACAAAGCCGTTGTCGTGGAAATAATCTCTTGCAACCTTTGCAATCTTACTTCTCATCATAAGATTGTTGAGAAGAGGACGGCGGCGAAGGTCAAGATAACGATATTTAAGTCTTAACTCCTCGTTTGTGTTTGTATCGTCAACAATTTCAAAAGGCGGCGTCTGTGCCTTTGAAAGCACACGCATATCGCTTACAACAACCTCTATATCACCTGTGGGGATTTCGCTGTTTTTTGAACTTCTTTCGCAAACAACACCCTTTGCGGCAAGAACAAATTCACTTCTGCATGAAAATGCCTTATCAAAAATTTCTTTGTCTGTTTTGTCATTGAATGCAAGCTGAACAATGCCTGTGCGGTCACGCAAGTCAATGAAAATGAGCTGACCGAGGTCACGGCAACGCTGTACCCAACCGCAGACAGTTACCTCTCTGCCGACATCACCGATACGCAAATCTCCGCAATAATCGGTACGCTTCATTCCTGTCATAAATTCTGCCATTGTATATGCTCCTTTATATGAATCGGTCGGCATTTTTAATGTGCCTGACCGACCGAAAATTTTCTTTTATTACTTGTTTTTCTGTTCGTCGGAAAGCTGAATTTCGATGAACTTCTCCATGAAATGCCCGTCAAGAGTAACCTCGGCTGTTTCGCCTGTTTCCATATTCTTGACCTTGGCTGTGTTCTGCTCGATTTCGTTGTCGCCCAAAACGATTGAATATCTTGCGTCAATCTTGTCGGCATACTTCATCTGAGCACGAAGTCCTCTGCCGATAACATCGGTTTCGGCAATCATTCCGCAGCTGCGAACCTGTTTGATAAGCTCAAAAGCCTTAACCTTTGCGGCATCGCCCATTGTTGCAATGTAGAGCATACACTCGTCATTGTCGGGAATCTCAATGCCCTGCTTATCCATTACCATGAGAAGTCTTTCCATACCCATTGCGAAACCGAGGGAGGGAAGGTGCTTACCGCCGAGCTCCTCGATAAGACCGTCATAACGACCGCCGCCGCAAACAGTACCCTGAGCACCGATACAATCGGTTACAAACTCAAATACTGTCTTTGTATAGTAATCAAGACCTCTTACAATTGTGGGATCAACCGTGTATTCAATGCCTGCGGCATCAAGATATTTCTGAACTGAGTCAAAGTGGTTTCTGCACTCGTCACAAAGATAGTCTGTAATCTTAGGTGCGTCCTTTGCAATCTCGGAACAGATAGGACTTTTGCAGTCGAGAATTCTCATCGGGTTTTTGTCAAGACGGGAAAGACAGGTGTCGCACAGCTTGTCCTTATAACCCTCAAAATATGATTTCAAAGCCTTGTGATATTCCGCACGGCAGGTCGGACAGCCGATAGAATTAATCTGAAGATGAACGCTGTCAAGCTGAAGTCTGTTGATTACGGAGCTTGCAATGCTGATAAGTTCTGCATCGGCAACAGGGTCCTGTGTGCCGTACTCCTCAATACCGAACTGGTGGAACTCACGAAGTCTGCCTGCCTGTGGCTTTTCATATCGGTAGCATGAAACAAAGTAGCTTGCCTTAATCGGAAGTCCTTCGTTTTCAAGAGCGTGTTCAAGAACGGCTCTTGCCGCACCGGCTGTACCCTCGGGACGAAGTGTTACGCTTTCACCGCCCTTTGTGTCGAATGTGTACATTTCTTTCTGAACAACATCAGTTGTCTGACCAACGCCACGGGCAAAAAGCTCTGTGTGTTCAAACACGGGAGTTCTGATTTCTCTGAAACCGTAGGAGCGAGCCTCCTCACGCATAATCTTTTCAACAAACTGCCATTTGTAGCTTTCCTTCGGAAGAACATCTTCCGTACCCTTGATTTTCTTGGTTATAAGTGCCATTTTTCCCTCCGAAAATTACAATCTTTTATAGAAAAGGGAAACGAAAAAATTTCCCTAAAAAACACAACAATCGGGCAGTATTACACCACCCGATATGTAAAGCGAAAATAATTAAATTATTTAAGAATATTTCTCCAGTCAAGGTCGCCTCTTTCAAGACCGTGGATAAGCACCTCGGCAGTTGCAATGTTTGTTGCAACCGGAATGTTGTGCATATCGCAAAGACGGAGCATATTCATATCGTTAGGCTCGTTCGGCTTTGGATTGAGCGGATCTCTGAAAAAGAGAAGCATATCAATTTCATTGCACGCAATTCTTGCCGCAATCTGCTGACTTCCGCCCTGAGAGCCTGCAAGGAATTTCTGAATTGTAAGACCTGTTGCCTCTGACACCATTTTGCCTGTTGTGCCGGTGGCGCAAAGGTTGTTACGGCTGAGAACACCGCAGTAAGCAATGCAGAACTGCACCATCAGTTCCTTTTTTTCATCATGAGCTATAAGGGCTATGTTCATATATATTTCCTCCAGACATTTATTTCATATCAAATTAGTTTCAAAACTTTAACTCAAAATACCCCGCACAAACTACCCTTTGAACGCAAGGGGAATATGTTTTCCCTCAAGCCTCTGTGCAAGACAGTCAAAAACGGACGCCGCCGCACTCCAGTTAAGTCCGGCAACACCTCGCTGAACAATCACCGAAATACGGATGTCAAACGGCACAAGCGCAATAAGCTGTGTCTGTGTTGCGTCAATAACGCTGTCGAGGTCTTCATAAAAACCGAGCTGTGTAAAAAGCTTTCGGTCAAAGCGGTTGATAACAAGTCGGATATTTGTTTTTCCCATTGACTCAAGCTTTCTTCTCACCTTAACCGCACCACGCACACCCGTTGGCTCTGCATTGGTAACAATCAAGGCTCTGTCGGCAGGAGCTGCCGCAGTTTCAAAGCCCGAACCGATTCCGGCAGGGGAGTCGATAAGGACAAAATCAAAGCTGTCCTTTACTGAGTTGACAAGTTGAGTAAACACCGAGGGACTGAGTTCGTTTTCGGTGTCAAAGGGAGCCGCCATAAGGTAGAGGTTTTCATTGTTTTTGCTTTTGTAAACAGCCTCACCGAATGTACAGTTGCCGCATACGGCATCCGACGCATCAAAAATTATGTCCTGCTCCATATCGAGCATAATGTCAAGACCACGCATTCCGCAGTCACAATCAATAAGCAAGACTCTTTTGCCCTGCTTTACAAGAGCAACGGAAAGACAAATGCAGACGGTTGATTTACCCGTTCCGCCTTTTCCCGACGCTACAACTATAACATTGTCCATAATAAATTCTACCTCTGCTATATTCTATCACAAAATCCGTTAAAGAGCAAGAAACGAACATTATTTTTATCAGCCAAAATTTTTGTTGATATTTTAGTGATAGTTAATAAAATTATTCTTCATTTTTAACGGTTTGCACAATAATTTCATTGATTTTTAATGCTAAAAGCAAAAATAAGTTTTTTATGTTTGGTCGTTCAGCCATTATACGGTCGGGATTTTTGTTTTATCTTTTAACATATCGTATTCTCGACCATAATTTTCAATTTTCCATTTTCAATTTTCAATTAAAATATGCGTTCAGCAAATCCTTTGCAACCTGCATTGAATATCTGCCCTTTGCACCGTGTTCGATTACAACGGCAATTGCTACCTCGGGCTTTTCATACGGAGCATAGCAAATGAATGTTGTATGGTCTGAGCCCGAGTTTTCAGCCGTACCTGTTTTGGCGGCAACCTTAACTTTATAATCACCGAACATATAATTTGCCGTGCCGTTTTCGTTCTGAGTAACGCCGAGCATCGCCTTGCGAACAATATCAAGATTCTTCTTTGAAATTCCGCAGTCACCGTAGCTTTCAACATCTGTCGATTTTACGGTTTTCGTCCGCTCATAATTTGTGACTTTATCAACAATGTGTGTTTTGAGCCTCTCACCGTTATTGGCGATTGTCGCAACATAGGTTGCAAGCTGAACGGGAGTAAATGCGTTGTCGGACTGACCGATTGCGGCTGAAACTGTGTTGCCTGCCTGCCAGCTTGTGCTGTCCCTGCCTGCAAGCGTTCCCTTTGATTCCTCAATTTCAACACCCGTGTATTCACCGAACCCGAACTTCTGCGCATACAGATACATCGGTTCAATTCCGAGCCTTCTGCCCGTGTCGGCAAAAAAGTAGTTGCACGATTGTTCAATTGCGCCCGTAACATCAAGACTGCCGTGATAGTGCATACACCTTACCACATTGGTAGGGTAAAAATCGTAGTCCTGTTTGCAGTAGATTTTCGTTTTATCGGTTATGATTTTCTCCTCAAGAGCCGCACCCGCAACACACGGCTTGAACACCGAACCGCAGGCGAATGTTCCGACTGTTGCACGGTTGTACATCGGAGAATTTTTGTTTTCGGAAAGTTTGACATAGTACGAGCCGTATTCGCTGTACCTGTTCAAATCGTATGTAGGATAGCTTGCCGCCGCAAGTACCGAAAAATCCTTGACCGACAACATTACAACTGCACCTGTTTCACAGTCCTCACCGTTATTTTTCTGTCCCGATTCCTTTCCCGCCTGTTTTGCCGCTTTGACATTTTCTTCAAGCGATTTTACAGCGGTTTTCTGCAATTTTGAATCAATTGTAAGGTAGACCGTGTTACCCGGCTTTGCACTCTCGGTTTCAATGCTTTCAACAAGAGTTCCGTCGGCATTTCGCTGAATAACCCTTGTTCCGCCCTTGCCTTTGAGGTCATCTTCACAGGCAAGTTCAATCCCGAATTTGCCTATCTTATCATCATAGGAATAGCTCTTGCCCTGTTTTTTCAGCTCATTGTATTCATCTTCCGACAACGAACCGAGTGCGCCGAGGATGTGCGGTGCAAGGTCGGGATCCGAAGCACCTCGTGTGAGGTAGGTCTGAATTTCAACACCGCTCACACCCTGAGTATTTTCGCTGACGGCATTCACGGCACTTCGGCTGATATTTTTGGCAAAAACATACGGATTTGAATTTGAATAATTTTCAAGTTCCATATTGTAATGAATTGAAACGAGCGTTGTTTTTTGACTTAGACTTAACCTGTCGGAAATTTTGTAGCGTTTTAAAAGTGCGTCAAAGCAATCATCGGCACTTGTGTTCCTGTCCATATCAAGAAAATCCGATGACAGAAGTTTTTCCGCATCTTCTTCACGGCTTGTTTTATAAACGCAACTGCCGTCCGAGCCGACCGAAATCGGCAATGAATCTGTTCTTGCATCTCCTGTTTTTGTGAGAATATCAGCAAGCTCAAGTAAAATTCCGTCAAGCCTGTCCTCCTCAATATAAAGCTTATTGAGGACTATTTTATACTTTGTGGTGTTTACAACAAGACCTACACCGTTGCGGTCAACGATTTCGCCCCTTGTTGCGTCGGTTTTTTCGGTATATCCCGTTGATTTTGCGGCAAGACTCTTGTAGTTTTTTCCCTGTACAAGCTGCCAATCGACAAGCCTGATTGCAAAGCCTGCAAAAATTGCGGCTGTTATTATTATGCAGACTGTTGTTCTGCTCTTTTTACTTTTTTTGCCGTTTTTTCTGCTTTTGCCGAATCTCATACCGAACCTCCCTTTCACAAAGATTAAAGATTTTTGTTTAAAAATGCCGTGAGAAAATACAGCGGAATTGTCACGGCAAATGTGTAAAGTATTCTTGAAATGTAGTGCCGTACAAACAACACGCAACCGCTGTCAAGCCCTGCAATCAAGACGAACAGCAGATAATAAATCAACATTACCGTCATCACCGCCGCAAACGAAAACACGATAACGGTAACAAATGACGGTACAAAATATTTGCTGAATACAAAGTTTTCCGCATAGCAGACAATCGTAAGTGCAAAGGCAAAATAGCCGATACTGCCGTCAAATGAAATATCCGTCAGCACACCGCACAACGCACCGAAAATTACCGACGGCAAAGTGTTTTCAAAAGAAGCAATGCAGAGTGCAAGTGAAATCAACATAAGCGGTCTGCCGCCGAAAATTTCGGGAATTATAAAACCCGAACCCTGAAAAACATACAGAATTATTAACAGCAGGGAATAACCGAAAAATCGAAAAAAAGTTCTTGAAGCTCTCATCATTTTTTTACCTCGCCCTTGCCGTCAAAATCGGTAATAATTGCGGCAGAGGTCACGGTGCGGATATCCTCATACGGCTCAACAACAGCATAACGGGTTGTGTCATAGGAATTGAACTTCAGTTCTTTAACCTTGCCGATTATGAGATTTTTCGGATAAACTCCGCCTGTTCCCGAGGTTACAACAATGTCACCTACTTTGATTTTGTTGTTCTCTGCAATCTTTGTCAGACAGGTGAGATTATCGTCACAATATTCAGCGTTTCCGCTTATGATTCCGTTGTCGGAAGTCTTTTTGTCAATTGCAGACGCTTTGGTGTCGGGCGAAAGAATTGTTCTTACCCTACAGGTCGTGAGTTCAACATCACTCACCCAGCCGATAAGACCGTTTTCCGTGATTACGGGATCATTTTTTTCCACATTGTCTGTTGAACCCTTGTCAAGAGTGAACGAGTAGAAATCATCGTTTGCGTCCCTTCTCAGCACACCTGCCGGAAGAATATCGTATGACGGATTTTCCTTTTTAAGCTCATAATATTTCCACAGCTTTGCATTTTCTTCCTTGGCGTCAAGGTAGTCAACAAGCTGTTCACGGAGTTCGGCATTTTCCTTTTTAAGCTGTTCGTTTTCTTTTTCAAGTTCTTCCTTTGACTTGTCGGAAGACGCCGCACCTGCCGTCAGCGTTGAAAGTCCTTTTGTAACCGTGTTTACCGCACCCGAAAAAATGTTACTGCCGTTATGAGAGAAAACACTCATCACAGTTAGTATGACGAGTGTAATTATCAAAATTTTTGAGTTTTTATTATGTAAAAATTTTCTCATATATCATATTTATATTACAAATACGGTCGGGCGGTGTTTTTTCAATCTGCCCGACCTTACTTTGTCGATTTTTATTATCTGTCGTGCTTGTACTGAACGCCGAGCGGTTTGCCGAGTCTTTTGCCTGCACCGTCAACAACACAGTCAAGCGGTCTTTCGGCAATGTGAACAGGCATACCCGTCTGTTGCATAACAAGCATATCAAGTCCCTTGAGTAACGCACCGCCGCCCGTGAGCATAATACCGTGGTCGATTATGTCGGCAGAAAGCTCAGGCGGAGTTTTTTCAAGAGTGGTTCTGATTGCCTCAACAATTGTTGCAAGCGGATCGGCAAGAGCCTCTCTGACCTCGGCTGAGGAAATTGTAATATCCTTTGGAAGTCCGTCAACAAGGTTTCTGCCCTTGACAACAAGGTTTTTTTCTTCCTCACCCGGATATGCGGAGCCGATTTTCATTTTGATGTCTTCGGCAGTTCTTTCACCGATGAGAAGATTATATTTTCTTTTGACATAGGTTGAAATCGCCTCGTCAAACTTATCTCCGGCAACTCTTACAGAACAGGCTGTAACAATGTCACCGAGAGAAATTACGGCAACCTCGCTTGTGCCTCCGCCGATGTCAACAACCATACTTCCGCACGGTTCGTCAACGGGCATACCTGCACCGATTGCGGCAGCCATTGGTTCTTCGATAAGAACAACGGGAGGCTTTGCACCTGCCTGATATGCGGCGTCCTCAACAGCCTTTCTCTCAACCTCGGTAACACCCGAAGGCATACAGATTATAACTCTCGGCTTGCTGAAAATTCCGGGTTTCACCGCCTTTTTGATAAAGTGCTGAAGCATTTTTGCGGTTATTTTAAAATCGGCAATAACACCGTCCTTGAGCGGTCGAACCGCAACTATGGAACCGGGAGTTCTGCCAATCATTTCTTTTGCCTGTGAGCCGACCGCAAGAACCTCGTCGGTACGCATATCAACTGCGACAACGCTCGGTTCACGCAAAATTATTCCCTTTCCTTTAAGACAAACAAGAGTGTTTGCAGTTCCAAGGTCAATTCCTATATCCTTTGAAAACAAAAACATCCCACAGCCTCCTTTTACGCTGTAATACCCAAATGTATTTTACTCAGGCAGTATACTTTTATCATATATCTTTTCACAAATAAGGGCAATGATAAATTGTCGAAATTCTTTTATTTTTTACCCGTTGAGCCAAAACCGCCCTCGCCACGCTCTGTGTTGCCAAGCTCCGTAACCTCTTCAACATCACACGGAACAACAGGAGCGATGACCATCTGACAGATTCTTTCAAACGGCTCAATCTCATAAGGCTTGTCCGAAACATTGCAAAGACCTGCGCAGATTTCTCCACGGTAGTCGCTGTCAACAACACCCACACCGTTTGAAAGGCAGATGCCGTGCTTGATTCCCAGACCGCTTCTTGCATAGAGAAATGCGGCAACGCTGTTGTCGGGAAGTTCAATTGCTATACCTGTCGGAACAAGCACAAGCTGACCCGGATTGATTGTGATTTTTTCGTCAATGCAAGCATATAAATCCATACCGGCAGAACCGTTTGTGGCTCTTTTCGGAATTTTTGCATTGTCTTTTACCTTTTTTATTTTAACAGTCATAGTTTACCATCCTTCATTTCCTGCAAAAATTTGCAGGAATTATTCATTACTGTTTTTATTTTTCTCTAAAAAAATTATTTATTGCAAAAATGTAATTATAAATCTCTGTTAAACGGAAAAATCACTTTTTCCACAAAACAATAATGATTATTTTAACATTTTCAACAATCTAATTAACACCTCGGCGGTACAGTCCATATGTTAATTTATCTTTCAACATCGGATAAAGGCTTGATTCGTTAAGACTTTCCACGGTTTCCACATAGTTTTCAACACTAAATCTTAAAATGTTGAAAGATGTTAAAAGTGTTAAATTTTGTTTATCAGGAACGAAAAGCAAGTCACAATTCAGAACCTCGGTACAGTTTCCGTCGCATTTCAGTAAAAATTGTTTACCGAGTCGGTCTTTCATTTTTGAATGATTTTTGCAAGTTTTGCAGTCTATACCTGCACCCTTAACAGGGCAACTCCTGCAAAGCATAAGAGGAAGATAGCCATAGCTGATAATTCCCCTCGGGATGTTGCCTCCGAGTGCGTTAATTCGCTTAAAATCGAGCTCAAAACTGAGTTCTGCGTCCTTGATTCCGTATTCCTCCGCCCACAAAAGGTCGAGAGTATTTACAAAATTCATTCCGAAACCCGAATGAAGTGTGAAACCGAGATTTTTGGCAATATATAATGCTCCAAGATTATTGCACAACACATTGGATATACCGATTTCTTTCATCTCGGAAAGCTTTTTTGCAATCGTACCTTCCCGTCCGAACATTCCTCTCGGAATTTCAACACCGACGCTAAAGCCCTCGTTTTTGAGCCTTACAAGCTCCCTTTTATCGGCAAAAAGCGGAACAAAAACAAGCTCGCATTTTTTAAAAGCATTGGAAAGCTTTGTCTGAAGCACTCTTGCACGAGTGGATTTTTCCACAGGCGGTGTGAATTTTGGAAAAGTTATTTCGTAATCACGGTTGATTTTGTAGTTGTGAACAACACTTCTCGCCGAGTCGAGTTCGTCAAGAACATCTCTGCGCAAGGAATTGATAATTGAAAGCGGAATAGAAATGTCATCATCAATATTTATGTTCACATTGGTGGGATTATATGCCGTTGAGCCTGTTTTTTCAAGCTGCTTTCTGCACTTTTCCGCATCAATCGGTCTGTTGATTGCTTTTTCGGTTACTGTATCTGCAATCTTTTTGACGGTGTGAACTCCGTCAGAGGCGACTAAAATGGGATTTTCGCCGAGTTTTGCCGTAAAATCAAAAGTTATTTCAACATTTCCGATTTCATCCTTGTAGGAAGAACGGATTGCCGAAAACAGCTTTTCACCGGCAGAAACAACATCCGATTTTGTTCTTGTGCCGAACATATAACTTCCCGTTTTGCCGATGTAATAAGCGTCTGTAAAGCCTGTTCGTGAAAAAACCCCTCTGAGCATCTTCTGCGTTTTGTCGCTGATAAAGCCGAAATCACGCTGTTCAACACACGCTCTTACTGCGGCTGAAACATACTCGGGGCGTTTCATTCTGCCCTCAATTTTAGCCGAGGCAACCCCCATATTTTGAAGTTCGCCGAGGTAATTTACAATACTGTTGTCTTTAAGACTTAAAGCGTGACCGCCTTTTTGATTGTTTACGGAAAACGGCAGTCGGCACGGCTGGGCACAGGAACCACGGTTTCCGCTCCTTGCACCAATCATTGCGCTGAGGTAGCATTGTCCCGAAACGCACATACACAATGCACCGTGAACAAAAACTTCGAGTTCAACCGGAATTTCACAGCATTTTTCAATTTCTTTTTTGCTCATTTCACGGGCAAGAACAACACGCTTGAAACCCATTTCATAAAGTGCCTTTACACCGGATGCGGTGTGAATGCTCATCTGGGTTGACGCATGAAGTGCAAGGTCGGGAACAAGCCTGTGTGCAAGCCTTGCTACACCCATATTCTGAACAATGAGTGCGTCAACATCAGCCTCTGCGGCTGAAATTATGGCTTTTTTCAGCTTTTCAAGCTCGTCATCGAACACAATCGTATTGATTGTGACATACACCTTTACACCGTGAATGTGACAGTATGCCGTTGCTTTCTTTAGTTCTTCATCATCAAAATTTTTGGCAGATGAACGGGCGGAAAATGCCTTTTCACCAAGATACACTGCGTCTGCTCCGCTCCTTACGGCGGCAATTACACTGTCAAAGCTTCCCGCCGGAGCAAGTATTTCTATCTTTTTCATTTCTTGTCTTCATCAAACAGAGAGAACTGCGTCATTGGAACATAACCGAGAAGTTTTTCATTACGCAATTCCTGTTCTGTTTTTTTAGCCTCGTTTGACAGAACATTCACGGGTATATCATCTGACTGCTCTGTTATGTTATTTTTTGCATCTGAAGTCTTTTTTTCCTTTGGAACTGAATTTTTTTCAGGCTCTGATTTTTCAGATTCGACTTTTTCTTTGCCTTTCTCAACACTTTCGAGCTTTTCTTTAAGCTGTGAAACCTCGTGTCCGAGAACAGCAAGTCTTTTTTCAAGCTCTTTATTATTATTTATAAGTCGAGTGTTATCGTTCATGGCCTCCGTAAGCTTTTCTCTGTATTCCTTGCAAAGCCTGTTAAGATCATTTGTCTGCTGAATAATTTTGTCGGCTTTTTCAACATAGTCTTTGTTCTTTTTAAGAGCCTTGTTGCGGTCATCGCAGAAGTTAAGTGCCGCAAGAACCGCACAATCACGGGTATCAAGCTGCTTTGTGCTTTGAGCGGCCTTTCTTATGTGAGAAAGCACCTCGTTTGCTACCTTTTGAACATATTTTTCATCATCTGTTGTGATAAGTGAATAACTTCTTCCCTCAATCTGAACGCTTACTCTCTTTTTCTCCATAGGAAATGCATCTCCCTTTTATAGCTTTTTCGTCCTCGTTTGACTTCTTTGCATACATAATCATTTTACATTATAATATAAAATTTGAAATAATAAAAGAGCAAAGAGAATATTGTTTAAATATTTTTTCATTCGTAGACAAATTTGGCAATTTTATGCTGTTTACAACTTATATCGGTTGAAATATTTATTCTCTTATGATAAAATAATCTTTACGTCATTTTGGCGGATTTGTCTTAATTTCCGATTAACAGGGCATAACCGCCAAAACAAAATTGACATTTCGGAATATATTATTATGGGAAGTGATTATATGCCCGTACCGTTTGATTCACGAAAAATTTACTATCGTTCGCCGTTTGGTGCGGTTGAAGAGGGTACCAAGATTCATTTCAGAATTCTTTTGCCTAAGGCGGAGCATACACAAAAAGCACACTTGTGTGTAAAGTATGATTATGACTGCAACTGGGAATTTACCGAGCTTATCTGGTGCGGTAAATTTGACGAGGATACCGAAATTTGGGAGTGCGATTTCACCCCGAAAAAAATCGGACTTTATTGGTATAACTTTAAGCTTACTACCATTGATAAAACAAGATATGTTATTCCGTCCGATCCGTATAAGGTCAGCACCATTGAAGACTATATGGGAAGAAGCTGGCAGATTACCTGCTACAAAAAAGGCTTTAAAACTCCCGGCTGGCTTGTCGGCGGAATTATGTATCAGATTTTTCCCGACCGTTTTTATTTCAGCGGTGAAGAAAAGAATATAAAGCGTACCGACTTCAAACGCAACAAGGATTGGTATGCTCTCCCCGAATGGAAACCCGATGAAAACGGAATGATTAAGAACAATGATTTCTTTATGGGCGACCTCAAGGGAATTACGATGAAGCTTGATTACCTTGAAAGCCTCGGTGTAAGCTGTATTTACCTTAATCCTATCAGCGAGGCATACTCAAACCACCGCTATGATACGGGCGACTACTCAAAGGTTGATCCGATTCTCGGAACGGAGGAAGATTTTAAGCACCTTTGCACAGAGGCTAAAAAAAGGGGAATACACATCATAAATGACGGTGTGTTCTCTCATACGGGAAGTGACAGCGTTTACTTCAACCGTTACGGCAAATACGGCAAGGGCGGTGCGTATAATGACAAAAACTCACCGTATTTCAGTTGGTACAAATTCAACGAATGGCCGAACAATTACCAAAGCTGGTGGGGCTTTGATACTCTGCCCGAGGTTATTGAGGAAACTCCGTCATTCAACGAATATATCAACGGCAAAGACGGCATTGTCAGAAAATGGATGAAATGCGGTAACTCGGGTTGGCGACTTGATGTTGCAGATGAACTTCCCGATGTGTTCATTGAAAATCTACGCAAAGCAGTTAAGGACAAAAATCCGAACGCCTTTCTTGTAGGTGAAGTGTGGGAGGACGCAAGCAACAAGGAAAGCTACGGTGCAAGAAGAAAGTTCTTGCTCGGCGAACAGTTTGACTCCGTTATGAACTATGTGTTCAGGGATGCAATTCTCAACTTCTGCAAAGGTCAGCACGGCAAATACACAATGGATCTGATTATGAGCGTAATCGAAAATTATCCCCGTCCTGTTCTCAGAGTGCTGATGAATTCACTTTCGACTCACGATACCGAAAGAGCAATCACAGTTATGGCAGGCGAACCGCTTGACGGCAAGGACAGGGAATGGCAGGCTGACACTAAGCTTGATGACGAGCATAAAAAACTCGGTGTAAAGCTGCTCAAGGTTGCAAGTGCAATGCAGTTTACTCTTCCGGGATTTCCGTGTATTTATTACGGTGACGAGGCAGGAATGGAGGGATATCGTGATCCGTTCAACCGTTGCTGTTATCCGTGGGGCAAAGAAAATAAGGAACTCATTGAATGGCACAAAAAACTTGCCGATGTTAGAAAAAGCTGTTCGGCATTGTGGGACGGTGACTTTATAAATGTTCTTTCGGAGGAAAGAAGAATTTCATACATCCGCCACGACAAAGATTCCGCTATTTTCTGCACATTCAATCTCTATGATTATGAAGTCGAGGCAAAAATGCCGCCCGGATATGCAGACGGCAAACCTGTTTTCGGTTCAAAGCTTGAGAACAGTATACTCACAATTCCGCCCATGTCCGCAGAATTTGTAGTTCTTGAACTCGGTAAATGATGTATATAGTATAAAACAGAATAAAATATAATTACAAGCGACAGAAATTAAACTGTCGCTTGTTTTGTTGCGGTATTTATATGTTTGTTATATTTAATTTACCGACTTACTCGCCTTCCGTTATCGGCGGAATAAAGCATTCTATCGCACTGCGAAGCTTGGGGTGACGCTCCTCAGGCAACGGCTGTTGACAGAAAGAAAAAGTAAAACAAATAACAGAAGAGATTAAACTATAAGGCGGCTATCGAAAACGATAGTCGCCTTGTCTTTTTGCAAAATTCATTTTTAATTTGCGTTTGTTGTTACCTGAGTTGCGTTTGCCACATAGCTTTCATACTCGTCAATGCCCCAGTTTTCTTTTACTTCATCAGAGATAGGAAAGGTGCGAAACAGCATTGTACTGCGTTCACTGTCTGCCTTATCCTCATTGGTGCTGAGAGCATAAACATTGCCGTCGTACCACAGCTCATTTGTATTTTCAAAGGTTGTAAGATAGAAAATATCCTGAATTGTATCAACCTTATTAATGCCCATTCCGCTTACTGCGGCAGCCATTACGGCACTTTTCATCAGGATTGTATCGCTGTTATTTTTCTTGTTCTCAATCGAAACAAAGTTGCTCATTGTTGTTCCGAGACCGATATTCATAATATAATTTGTCTTTGTTTCAACAGAGGCTGTGAAGCTGATTTTATCGGCATCGTAGTAATAATACTGATACTCCGTTCCGTTTGCATCATTCTGAGGACTGCCGAGCATTTTCCAACCCTTTGGATTAATCATATCAAGATTACCCGCCTCTTTGAGCATTTCGTTGTAATTATATGTAAATTCTTCAAGAGTGATTGCGTAGCACATTCCGTTTACATTTTCACTTTCTTTGCGAATGTTCGGATTTTCTGTTACCTTTGCCTCATCAAGAGTAGAAAATTTATCGGGCGCATCTACTACACCCGAAACATCGGCATTCTTCTTGTCAGAACAGCCGAAAAGTGAAAGCATGAGGATTGCCGCTACAATCAGAACTAAAGATTTTTTCATCAAATCACCAGATTTTCATATGTGTCAAAAACTCCACTTAAAAAAGTGGAGTTTTCTTATTTTTATCAATTATTCTTCCATATTTTCTTCGGTTGAATCAGAAGTTTCACCCTCGTTATTTTCGGAAACTTCTTCTGCAACCGCTTCTGACGGTTCGCCGTTTTCTGCGTTATCTTCGCTCTCGGCTGATTCATCATCTTCACCGTCAATGTGAGGCACACGGGCAATTGTTACAACCCTGTCGTCACCGTTTACTTTCATTACGGTTACACCCTTTGAAGGACGGGCGCAAACACGAATTGATTCGGCGGCAATTCTGATAATAATACCTTCTTCCGAGATGATAATAATATCATCGTCAAGGTTAACCACCTTGATAGCGGCAACATCGCCGTATTTTTCCGTGTGGTAGTTGGTAAGACCTTTACCGCCACGGCTCTGAACACGGTAATCATCGGGATTTGAAAGTCTGCCGTAGCCTGTTTCGGAAACTGTGAGAACAAGACCGCCCTCACGGACAACACTCATTCCGACTACGCAGTCGCCCTCTTTGAGAGCCATTGCCTTAACACCTCGAGCCTGTCTGCCCATTGCACGAATGTCGGTTTCGTTAAAGCGGATAGCCATGCCTTTCTTAGTGGCGATAATAACCTGACTGTTACCGTCGGTCATTCTTACCCACGCAAGTTCGTCACCCTCGTTGAGTTCAAGAGCAATAAGACCGCCCTTTCTTGAGGTATTGTATGCATTGAGTTCAATACGCTTGATAATGCCCTGACGGGTGACCATAACAAGGTATTTTTCCTCGTCAAATTCAGGCACTCTTATCATTGAGGTTACCTTTTCGTCGGGTGAAATCGGGATCAGATTTGCAATATTCACACCCTTTGACTGACGGCTTCCCTCGGGAACTTCATAGCATTTAAGGCGATAAACTCTGCCCTTGTCGGTAAAGAACAGAACATAATCGTGTGAATTGATTACGAACATTTCAGCCGCAATATCTTCTTCACGGCGTGACATACCCGATACACCACGACCTCCTCTGCGCTGAATTTTGTAGGTATCGGCAGAAAGACGCTTTACATATCCAAACTGTGTAAGTGTAAGAACGCACTCCTCCTGCGGAATAAGATCCTCAATATCAACCTCACCGCTGACAGCACAAATTTCTGTTCTTCTCGGGTCGGCATATTTATTACGAATCTGCATAATTTCTTCTTTTACTATTTCAAGCTGTCTTGGCTCGCTTGCAAGAATTTCGAGATATTCTTCAATCTTTGCGTGGAGGGCTGCAATTTCATCCTCAATCTTAGTCTGCTCCATATTTGTGAGCTGACCAAGACGCATCTGAACGATAGCCTGAGCCTGAACATCATCAAGACCGAAACGCTCCATAAGACCTGTTTTTGCGCTTGCAGTATCCTTGCTGTTTCTGATAATTTTGATTACCTCGTCAATGAAGTCAAGCGCAATCTTCAAGCCCTCAAGAATGTGAGCTCTGTCACGGGCTTTTTTGAGGTCAAAATCAGTACGGCGGCGAATAACCTCAGCCTGAAATTCAATATAGCATTGGAGCATTTCCTTGAGTGAAAGAATTTTAGGCTCGCCGTCAACGATAGAAAGCATAATTGCACCGAAGGTTGTCTGCAACTGTGTATATGAGAACAGCTGGTTAAGAACAATCTGAGGTGAGGCATCTCTCTTGATGTCAATTTCAATGTGCATACCCTTACGGTCGGAATGATCCTCGATATTTGAAATACCCTCAATTCTCTTATCCTTTACGAGGTTGGCAATGTTTTCAATAAGTCTTGCTTTGTTGACCTTGTACGGAAGCTCCGTAACGATAATTTTATATCTGCCGTTTTTAGCTTCGATAATTTCAGTCTTGGCTCTTACGGTAATTTTTCCTCGACCTGTTGCATAGGCGGCACGAATACCGCTTCTGCCCATGATAATACCGCCTGTCGGAAAGTCGGGGCCGGGCATACACTCCATAATCTCTGCAAGCTCGGCATCGGGATTGTCAATGAGAGTGCAAACTGCATCAATTGTTTCACCGAGGTTATGCGGAGGAATTTCGGTTGCCATACCAACGGCAATACCGCTTGAACCGTTTACGAGAAGGTTTGGGAAACGGCTTGGAAGAACAGTCGGTTCTTTAAGACGGTCATCGTAGTTTGACATAAAGTCAACCGTGTTTTTCTCGATATCCGTGAGCATTTCAAGAGAAATTTTACTCATTCTTGCCTCTGTATAACGGTAAGCGGCAGGCGGATCACCGTCAACCGAACCGAAGTTACCGTGACCGTCAACAAGCATATATCTCATGGAAAAATCCTGTGCAAGACGAACCATTGCGTCATAAACCGAGGCGTCACCGTGAGGGTGATACGAACCAAGCACCTGACCTACAGTGTCGGCACACTTGTGGTACGGCTTTGACGGATCAAGACCGATTTGATTCATTGTATAGAGTATTCTTCTGTGAACAGGTTTCAAACCGTCTCTGACATCGGGCAACGCACGGGAAACAATAACGCTCATGGAGTAGTCCAAAAAGCTTTTTCTCATTTCATTTTGCAGATCGACATCAATAATTCTCGAATTCTTGTTCTGATTCTGTTCGTTATCCATATTCTTTCCTCGCTTTTCAAGCTCTTGTTACTGTCTGTTCAATAATTTATAATAATGTTATTTTGCGTTTTTTGGGGGTGGTTTAGTGTGTGTTTTTGTTTCAGTAGGGGCGTTCATTGGCCACCCGCCTTGATGAAACGATTTGTTTTACACATATTTTTTGATGTGATGAAAAGTGTGTATGAATTTTGCGGCGGCAAACCGTGTTCGCCATTCATTTTGCTTGAAAAAGCAAAATGATTAAACAACATTTTTTATTTAACATCATTACCGATTTAAACAAATCATTTGTATCGCCAAGTAGGTTTTGCAATTGTTTTGATTTTGTGCCTTTATTCAATTCGTGTTTACACACGAATTGATTGGCGATCACTGATCGCCGCTACAGTATGGCAATACATTTGCGGCATTTACAAAATCACATTTTCGGCATATTTTGTACTGTTACTTGCGGGCGGCCAATGACCTCCCGTCTGAAATATAGTCGCAATGCGTTGCACATAAATGTGCCGCCTTTTGCTCGTTATTTCAGACAGCGCTTTGCTCCCTTTTTCCGCCACCGGCGGCGGTCGCAAGGCTACCCCTACTAACCCGTTAAAACGAATTTCACTGATAAATAAATTTAAAAAATTTAATATCAAAAGTGTTTTACTGCGGCTGAAATATCTTCGTAGAGTTTCGGAAAGCGTTTTTTTATGCTTGTGGGACGGAATGTTTTGGAATCTACAAAACCGTGTTCGGTTGTACCGTAGCCAAGTTCGGTTTCCGAACCGTCCTTTTCAATACGCTTTACCGTGTATGTAAAAATAATTCTTGCGGCTGTGATAGTCTGCACCCAAGTGCGGATAATCAGCTCGTCCTCATAAAGAGCAGGAATTCCGAAATGACAACTCAGGTTCAAAAGGGGAGTCATTACACCTGCATTTTCCATGTCTGTGTAGCTGATTCCGAACATTTTGATATAGTCATTTCTTGCTATTTCGTACCAAATCGGATAATTTGAGTGGTGTACAATTCCCATTCTATCAGTTTCTGCGTAACGAACTGTAACTTTTGTTCTTGCGTGCATAAAATCACCCCGTTTTTTTATATTTTGATTTATCGTAATGTATCATACATCGAGATTCTGTACATACTTTGCATTTTTCTCAATGAAATCTCTTCTCGGCTCAACCTTGTCACCCATAAGAATTGTGAAGGTTTCGTCTGCCTGTTCTGCATCGCTGAGATCAACACGAAGCATAAGTCTTGTTTCGGGATTCATTGTTGTTTCCCAAAGCTGCTCGGAGTCCATCTCACCAAGACCTTTGTATCGCTGAACTTCGGTTTTACCCTCAATTTGAGCCAGAATTTGGTCACGCTCAAGGTCCGAATACGCATATTTATGCTCTTTGCCCTTTGAAATTCTAAAGAGAGGCGGCTGAGCAATGTAAACATGGCCCTCTTCGATAAGCGGACGCATATATCTGAAAAAGAAAGTTAAAAGAAGGGTTCTGATGTGCGAACCGTCAACATCGGCATCCGCCATAATGATAACCTTGTCGTATCTGAGCTTTGCAATATCAAATTCATCACCTATGCCTGTGCCGAGCGCAGTGATAACGGGCATAAGCTTGTCATTTCCGTAAACTCTGTCAATTCTTGCTTTTTCAACATTGAGCATTTTACCCCAAAGAGGGAGGATAGCCTGAATTCTTCTGTCACGGCCGCCCTTTGCTGAACCGCCCGCAGAATCACCCTCGACTATGAAGATTTCTGTTTCACTGCTGTCTTTTGACTGGCAGTCGGCAAGCTTACCCGGAAGCTGTGCGGAGTCAAGCGGAGATTTTCTTCTTGCATTTTCCCTTGCTTTTCTTGCAGCCTCTCTTGCTCTTGATGACGCAAGCGCCTTTTCAAAAATTACCTTTGCAACAGCAGGATTTTCTTCGAGATAAACAGAAAGCTTATCCCTCATAAGGCGGTCAACCATTGCTCTTACCTCGGTATTACCGAGTTTTGCCTTGGTCTGTCCTTCAAACTGAGCCTCTTTGAGCTTTACACTGACAATTGCGGTAAGTCCTTCACGGACATCTTCACCGCTAAGGTTCTTATCATTGTCCTTCAATTTTCCAAACTTTCTTGCATAGTCATTCATAACATAGGTGAGTGCTCTTTTGAAGCCTTCTTCATGAGTACCGCCGTCGGTTGTATGAATGTTGTTTGCAAAAGTGAGCAGATTTTCGTTATAGCTTTCGTTGTACTGGAGTGCAATTTCAACCGCAATCGTGTCATCTGCGTTTCTTGACGCAAAGTAAATTACATCGGGATGAATAACTTCAAGAGAACGCTTTTTGTGAATATACTCAACAAAGCTCTTGATACCGCCCTCATAGACAAAGTTATTCTGAATAATATTTTCAAGGTCACGCTCGTCACGAAGCTCAATGTGAACACCTGCATTGAGAAATGCCTGTTCACGAAGTCTTCTTTCCAAAACGCTGTAATCGTAAACCGTGGTTTCTTTAAAAATTTCAGGGTCGGCTTTAAAGCGTACTTCCGTACCCTTAACATCAGACTTGCCGATTTTTTGAAGGTCGGTTACAATTTTTCCTCTTTCATAACGCTGGAAGTAAACATCCTCGCCGTCACAAACCTTGACTTCGAGCCACTCGGAAAGTGCGTTTACAACAGACGCACCTACGCCGTGCAAACCGCCCGAAACCTTGTAACCGCCTCCGCCGAATTTTCCGCCGGCGTGGAGAACCGTGAATACAACCGTTACGGCAGGGAGTCCTGTTTTGCTGTTCACGCCGACAGGAATACCACGGCCGTTATCGGTTACTCTGATTATATCGCCCTTTTCGATGACAACATCAATTTTTGTACAATAACCTGCAAGTGCTTCGTCGATTGAGTTATCTACGATTTCGTAAACAAGGTGGTGAAGTCCTCTCGGTCCTGTTGAACCGATGTACATGCCGGGACGCTTTCTTACAGCCTCAAGTCCTTCAAGAACCTGAATTTCATCTGCACCGTATTCCTGTTCAACCTTTGAAAGCTCCATACTCTCGGATTCGCCGTCAAATTCAACCAATTTTTCAGCCTCAATCTCTTTTTCGTAGGCTTCATCAATGGCTTCCTCGTTTAAATTTTCGTTGGTTTCATCAATATTTTCATTCATATTTTCATTCATATTTTCGTTGTTTTCAAGATTATCCAAAACACTTACCTCCGTTTATTCGATGAACGAACAGCGTTTTTGTTCGTTTGTTTTTTCTGCTGCTTTTTTGATATTTGAATATTTTCGCTTTTTTGAGCGTCTGCTCCGAATTTTCTGAATTTTGTAAAAAACGGCACAAAAAGCAGAAAAAACAGTATAAGTACGATATTTGTAATCATCAACGCTATCACATTTGTGCCTGAAAAAGCCGTCATTTCAAAGATATTGACGAAAATTCCTATCACAACTGCAATCAAAAATAAAATCCAAAGTCCCGAAAATGAGGTTTTGAACTGCTTTTTGCAGTGATAGCAGGTGTGAATTTTTGTATTTAAGCTCTTCCTTGCGTCACCGTAACGATAAATTGCGTGACAATGCGGGCATACGGGCAGTCTGAACACAATATCACCCGTTAAAACTTTCTGTTCACGGAGTAACGGTTGCCGTCATCCGTTTTTTTATTTTCCGAAGCTTCCTCGGAATTTATGTAGTGTCTGCTTCTGTTCACCGTATGGTGCTGGGGTGTTTCGGAGTGAATCTTTTTGAGTGTTGCTCCGCTTGACGCATGATTCTCGCTTGTATTGTTAATCACGGAAACATATTCCTGCTTTTCAAAGGATGATGAATCGGAAGAAATCTCATTTGAATCAAGTCTTTGTCTTGCGGCATTTCTTTCGGCTCTGATTTTGTTAAATACATCCGTGTTAATTTCAAAATTATCATCGGTATCATTCTGCTGAGGAGTGATACTCGGAAAAGTATAGTTTTCATCCTCGTCAAGTTCCGAGGTAAGAAGATTGTCTGAATAAGCGATGCCTGCTTTTTTTGCCTCCATAGACTTACGGTATTTCTTGTACGGCTCATAGTGAACGAAGTTTGGTGAAGCTGCCGTAAAAATTATAAGCGGAATCGCAACGAGTAAAATTCCGAGAGGATTGCTCACAAGGCCTGCAAGAATCCAACCTGCCATTATTGCAAGAGAAATTACCACAGCAACAATAAAAAACAAAATTACCTTCTTGTCAACTGCAACCTTGCTCTCTTTTCCGCACTTTTGGCAGATATATTCTGCTTTTCTTCTGCTTGCAAACGATGAGGTATATGAAATTCTTCTTCCGCAGTAGGGGCATTTTCTCATTTTCATACACAGAACTCCTTTTTATATCCGTATCAACGGTACATAAGCTCCTTATAGGGAGATTGACTTCTTTTTATGAGTGTTTTTGATGAAAGCTGGCTGATATAAACGGTAATTTTGCCGTTCTTTTCACAGACAACAAATGATTTCGGCAATTCAAACGAAACATTTACAACTCTGCCTCTTTTTTCGGCGGCAGTAAGATAATCCCTTGTCTTTTTTGACACGGTACACTCGTCCATATCAAAAATTCCGATAACCGTTTCGGTTGTGATAACGGTGTCCTGTCCGAGATGAAGATACATCAGCTCACCTCTCCGTTGTTCAGCAGAAAGATTTTTCCGTCTTTGAGCTGTTCTTTATTCGACTTTTCACAGCAGGTAATAAACACCTGACATCCGTGAAGTTCGTTGAGTAAAAAATCCTGCCTTTTTGCATCAAGCTCAGAAAGCACATCATCAAGCAGAATAACGGGTTCTTCGCCCATTCTTTCACGCAATACAGACGCCTCGGCAAGCTTCAGCGACAGAACCGCACTTCGCTGTTGTCCCTGAGATGCAAAAGCTCTGGCATTTTTACCGTTTATTATTATTTCAATATCATCACGATGAGGACCGTAATTTGTAAAACCCGTCCTTATATCGTCACTCTTGTGTTTTTCAAGTTTACACTTGAGTTTTTCATAAATTTCACCGACCGTATCATTCTCGGAGGCTTCGTATCCCGACATATAACGGATTTTCAGCTCTTCTTTGCCTTTTGAAATTCCGTTATGATACTCAACGGCACGGTCGGAAAGCATTTTTACATAGTCGATTCTGTTTTTTACAAGCACTGCGCCGCTTTTCAAAAGCGGTTCATCCCATACGGGAAGTGTGTCCGCAAGTGACGGCCGCCTGTAAATGTCTTTCAAAAGGGAATTTCGTTGATTGAGAATCCTGTTGTATTTTGAGAGAACAACCGCATTTTTGAGCTTTTCACGACAGATTGCGCTGTCAATAAATTTTCTCCGCTCACCCGGACCTCTTTTTATAAGGCTGAGGTGTTCGGGAGAAAATACAACGGCGCAAAACCGTTCAATCAGTGCGGCGGCTGAATTTTTCTGCACACCGTTGATTTCAACAGACTTTTTTCCGCCCCTGAAAAGAATTTTTGCTGTTTGCTCACGCTCCTGACCGAGAAAACGCATCTCAATCCTTGCAAAATTCTCATCCCAATTGATAATTTCGCTGTCCTTTGAACCTCTGAAGCTGTGACCTCCGCAAAAAAACCACAGTGCCTCAAGCAAATTTGTCTTTCCCTGAGCATTGTCACCGTAAATTATATTTACTCCGTCACAAGGAGTGATTATATTGTCCTTTAAATTTCTGTAATTTTCAAATTTAAGAGCAATTACCTTCACTTACTTCATCAATCCCAAAGTTATTCAACGATTATTTCAAGACCGTCAAACACAGCCGTGTCGCCGACACGCATTTTTTTGCCTCTCATTGTGCAGATCTCACCGTTTACGGTAACATCTCCGTTCTGAATTACAACTTTTGCCTGTCCGCCGGTTTCAACCGCACCGCCGAGTTTAAGTAAATCCTGCAATTTTATGTATTCGCTGTCAATTTTAATTTTCTCAGTTTTCATTTGCCAACCTCATCGGAACAACTATGCTCAGATAGCTGTCACCCTTAACGGGTTTTACAATCATCGCCGTAAGTGAACCGTTGAGAATAAGCTTAATCTCATCGGTATCGGCATTTTTCAAAGCGTCAAGAAGGTATCTGTTGTTAAAGCCGATTTCTACCGACTCTCCGATGATAGGAACAGAGATTACATCATTGGCTCTGCCTACTGCGGATGTGCATGAAAGTTTAATTTCATCATCCGAAAAAATGCATCTTACCGGGCTTTGGATTCTATCGTTGTTCAAAAGCGACATTCTTTCAACTGCATCAATAATTGTTCTTGTATTGATAACTACCTCAGTTTTTGTCTCTTTCGGAATTGCAGACTTGTATTCTATGAATGTGCCCTCGATAAGACGGGAGATAATTCTGTAATTTTTGATTTTGAATGTGATATGTCGCTGACCGATGATAATTTCCGTATTTTCTTCGTCATCGGTGAGGAGTTTAAGCACCTCATGCTGAGTTTTTCCCGGAACAACAAAACGGTTTTTGCTTTCGCTGTCTACATTTTCACTGCGAATTGCCATTCTGTAACCGTCAATGGCAATAATTTTGAATACACCGTCCTCAATTTCGTAAAGTGAACCTGTGTAAATAGGCTTTGCCGTGTTTTCGCTTACTGCGTAGACTGTCTGTCTGATCATATCACGCAGAATTTTTGCGTTGAGAGTGATTCTGTCAGTCTGTTCAAATGACGGAAGGTCGGGATATTCAACAGATGACATACCGACAATCTGGTAATTAACCTTTCCGCAGGCAATGTATGTAACCATACGCTCATCGGTTTCGATAAAGACAATCTCTTCGGGAAGTCGGCGTACAATATCAAGAAACAGCTTTGCACTTACGACAATTTCGCCTTCTTCTTTGATTGTTGCCTCAATATCGGTTGTTATACCGATTTCGAGGTTATAACCTGAAATATTCAGTGTGTTACCGTATGCTTTTATAAGAACGCCTTCAAGTGCAGGAATTGATGCCTTTGTTGACACAGCTCTTGACACATTGGATATGGCTGTTGCCAAATCGGAGCGCAAACATGAAATTTTCATCGGGTGCATTCTCTCCTGTCTTTTTATTAATATTTTTATTGTAGTAGTAGTAGGGGATGTCAAAATGTCAAAAAGCGGTGAAATTCCGCATTGACACTGAAAAAAAGCATAAACAAAAGATTTTTTCGATTTGTTTGCTTTTGTTGACAAAAATATTTTTTAGTAAATTTTTCAACATCGGGTTGAAGAATGTTTATGGAATGTTGAAAAATATGTTAAATAATTCAATCTATCTGTCACGGATATTTTTGATGGTATCGTCAATGATTTCTTTGACCTTTCTGTCCTTTTCCATCATCTTCTGAACCTTCTGAATTGTATATATAATGGTAGAATAATGACGGTTGCCGAATTCTTCACCGATTGCAACCATTGAAAGCGTTGTAAGCTCTCGTGTAACATATATCGCAATATGTCTTGCGTTGCTGATATTGGCACTGCGGTTTTTCTGTGAACGAATTTCGTCTGCAGAAACGCCGTAGGTTCTTGCAACCTCGTCAATAATGCGTTCAACGGTAACCTCGGGCGGAGCGTCATTGTTGAGAATGTCGGAAATTATGCCCTGAACCGAATTAATTGTCGGTTTTTCACCGTCAAGGTAGTATTTGGCTTTGATTTTTTTAACTGTTCCCTCAAGCTGACGAATATTTGCCTTGATTTTAGATGCAACATACTCGCAGACTTCATCCGAAATTTCAACTCCGTCAAGTTCTGCCTTTCTTTTTATAATGGCAATTCTTGTTTCAAGATCCGGAGGCTGGATATCTGCAATAAGATCCTGCTCAAATCTTGAACGCAAACGATCCTCAAGAGTTTTGATTTCCTTAGGAGGACGGTCCGATGTGAGAACAATCTGTTTTCTTGCGTCATAAAGTGCGTTAAAGGTATGGAAAAATTCTTCCTGTGTACTTTCTTTACCGCCGATAAACTGAACATCGTCCACAAGCAGAATATCCGCCTGTCTGTATTTTTGTCTGAATTCATTCATCTTGGCAAGACGGAGCGACTCAACAAGCTCAACGGTAAAATCGTCGCCTTTTATGTAACAGATAACCTTTGACGGATCGTTCTTCTTGATTTCATTGCCGATTGCATACAAAAGGTGAGTCTTGCCGAGTCCCGAGTTTCCGTAAAGAAAGAGGGGGTTGTAGGCATGTGACGGATTTGTTGCAACTGCAAGACAGGCTGCATGAGCAAACTTATTTGACGAGCCGACAATAAATGTGTCAAAGGTGTATTCGTAAGAACTGCTGTCGGGGCTTTGCAAAAGAGGAGCGGTTGCCGCCGATGTTGTGATTGATGCCGCCGCAGACGGCTTTGATTTTTTCGGCGCATTTGCCGGTGTGCGGAACTCAATATTGAACTTTGTTCCGAAAATCTCTTCAAATCCCTCGTTGAGAAGCGACATATAGCATCTCCTCAATGTTTGGGCGTGAAAGTCATTTGGCACGAGCAGATAAGCGGTTCCGTTGTCAAAGTCAAGGTCAACGGGCTGAATTCTGCTGATCCATGTATTGTAGGCGATGTCGGTGATTTTAGATTTACAGTAATCGCTTATAACTTTCCATGCGTCTTCAAAGGAGTCCATTAATTTAATCTTTCCCTTCCACGGTGCAACACACTGCACCCATTTTCCATAATTATCCCATTTTGATAAAATACCATTCTGCTTTATTATAACGCAACAAATTTAAAATTGCAATTACAAAAAGCCATTTGTAATTTATTGTAATTTATACTTTATTATTATTAAAGTGCGCAAACAGGGTGCAAATTTTACAATAATTCGGATATATAGTGTGTGTTAAATTCTGTGTTGCAATATATTGTATTTACCGATAAAGAAAAATAATTTGCTGCTGTTTTTAAAATCAAAAGAAAATTTTAAATTTCATTTTAGAAAATAAAAAAATAAAAATTTTTGTTGACTACGGGCTGAAATTAAGATATAATGCTATATTGCAAGGTTATATTTTGAAGGGAGGGTTTTCATTATGTTGAGAACTTATCAGCCTAAGAAGCTCCACAGAAAAAAGGAGCACGGCTTCAGAAAGAGAATGTCTACATCTAACGGCAAGAAAGTTTTAGCCAGAAGAAGAGCTAAAGGTAGAAAAAGGTTGTCTTATTAAAGAGAAGACCACTTTTAACCGGTGGTCTTTCTTTTTTAATGCACCTGTTTGCAAGGTGGTAAATTTATGAGTGAATATATCACTTTGAAGGATAACAGGGATTTTTCCGGACTTTACAGACGGGGAAAATCCTTTGTTGGTCCTGTTTTGGTAACTTATGTGTTAAAGAATAAATCCGATAACCTGCGTTTTGGAATAACCACCGGCAAAAAAATCGGAAAAGCCGTAAGGCGCACAAGGTCAAGGAGGGTAATAAGAGAGGCTTATTACAAACTTTATCCCGATATAAAAAAAGGATATGACTTTGTTTTTGTTGCCAGAGGTAAAACACCCTATGTTAAAAGCACTGTTGTTTACAAGGAAATGAAAAAACAGCTTTTGCTTGCAGGTGTTCTTAAAGAGGGATAGTTTTATGAAACGAATTCTTCTGGCAATTATCAGGTTTTACCGGACCTCAGTTTCTCCGTTGACGGCAAGTCATTGTAAATACATTCCGACTTGTTCGCAATACGGCATTGAGGCAATTGAAAGGTTTGGTGCACTCAAGGGCACAGCGCTTACCGTTTGGCGTATTCTGCGCTGCAATCCGTTTTCAAAGGGCGGGTATGATCCCGTTCCGGAAAAAAAGCCAAAGAGTAAGAAATTAAAGTGAGGTAACCGTATGCAGATCTTTGGTTTTCTTGGAAGCTTGCTCGGCTATGTGCTGTGGGGAGCTTTCTATCTTCTTAAAGATTTCGGACTGTCAATTATCGTCTTTACAATTATTGTAAGACTTTGTATGTTTCCTTTTACAATCAAACAGCAAAAATCAATGGCAGGTACCGCAAGACTTTCCAAAAAACAAAAGGAAATTCAGGAAAAATATAAAAATAACAGACAAAAGGCACAGGAAGAAATATATAAGCTCTATGAAAAAGAGGGCGTAAAGCCGACAGGCGGCTGTCTTACGATGATTGTTCCGTTCCTTGTTCTTTTCGGAGTATTCTACGCTGTTGCATATCCGCTTACAAACACACTTCATATCGACAGCGCAAAGGTAACCGAAGCTCTTAACTATGTAAATACAATTCCCGGATATACTGCGGCGTCGGGCGCAACCAATGCCACATATCAGGAAATTTATTTTTTGAAGGATTTCAGCTGTTTCCAAAATATTGACGCTATTCAGCAGATTTTTTCTGCCGACCAGCTCAATACAATCACTATGTTTGAAAAGGGATTTAATACATTCGGTATGAACCTTTTCGCAATTCCGCAGGACTACGGTCTTTGGAGTCCGATGATTCTTTTCCCTGTAATATGTTTTGCATCAAACGTACTTACACAGTTTATCACAATGAGAATCAACGGAAAGAACAATCCTATGCAGCAACAGCAGGGCTGTATGAAGGTTATGATGTATGCAATGCCGCTTTTCTCGGCATATATCGCCTACATTGTTCCGTCAGCCGTTGCATTTTACTGGATTGTATCTTCACTCGTAAGCCTTGTTCAGTCAGTTATCGTGGGCAAGCTTTTCAGCCCTCAGAGAATGACAGCAACATCCGAAGCAAGACACGCCGCTCTTATGTTTGAGCAGGAGGCTCTTGTTCAGTATAACTATGTTCCGCACGGTCTTTCAGAGAGTGCAGAAGAAAATACAAATTCCAAAAAGAAGAAAAAGAAGTAGAAGTTTGAAATCAGGTGATATTGTGATTAAAGAAGCTATCGGCATTGGCGATAACGAAGTTGACGCATTAAACGATGCAAAAAAGCAGCTTGGTCTTGACGAAAATGCAGAGGTTGATTTTGAGGTTATCCAGAGAGCCGAAAAGAAAAAATTCGGTCTTTTCGGAGGTCAGCCTGCAAAGGTTAAGGTTACCCTCAAAGAAACTCCTGCAGAAAAAGCTGAACAGTTTTTGAGAGATGTTCTCGATAACATGAAGCTTGAAAGCGTTGTGATAGAGAAGAAAGAAATTGAAGGCGGTATCGAGTTCAATCTTTCGGGTGAGGATGTCGGTTTTGTAATCGGCAGAAGAGGTGAAACACTTGACTCACTTCAGTACCTTACAAGCCTTGTTGCCAACCACTCTGACAACAGCTATTTTAAGGTAACTATTGATACCGGAAACTACAGAGAAAAAAGAGAAAAGACTCTTGAAATTCTCGGTAGAAAGCTTGCTTTCAAAGCTGTTAAAACAGGCAGAAAGACAAATCTTGAGCCAATGAATCCTTATGAGAGAAGAATTATTCACACTTCTGTTCAGAAGGTAAACGGTGCTATTTCATGGAGCGAAGGCGAAAACGCAAACCGCCATGTTGTTATCGGTCCTGATCCAAAGGCAAAGCCCGTTCGCAGAAACGGCGGTTATAACAACAGAGGCAGAGGCGGCAGACGCCCGTACAGCGCAAACCGTTCCGAGCATAATACTCCCGCAAATCCTGACAGAAAGCCACTTAACGAGGGCGGTGCAACAGGTCTTTACGGAAGAATAGACAAATAATTACAGGGCGGTTTTTAACCGCCCTTTTTTCTTGGTGATTTTATGAATTACGATACAGTTGCCGCAATAAGTACCGCTCAGGGCGAGGGCGGTATCGGCGTTATTAGAATTTCGGGTGACGATGCACTTCGGATTGCCGACAAAATTTTCTACTCCGTTTCGGGTAAAAAGGTTACTGAGATGAAAGGCTATACGGCATCGTTCGGAAAAATTTCAGAAGACGGTGAAGATATTGACGAGGCGGTTGCACTTGTTTTTAAGGCGCCTCACAGCTATACCGGTGAAGATGTTGTTGAGCTTTCGTGCCACGGCGGACTTTACATTACAAAAAGAGTTCTGCGTGCTGTTCTCAATGCCGGCGCCGTTCCGGCTCAGGCAGGAGAATTTACAAAGCGAGCATTTTTAAACGGCAAAATTGACCTCACCGAAGCAGAGGCTGTAATTGATATTATAAGTGCTAAAAGCAGAGGGGCGGCAAGGTCTGCTCTTTGTGTAAAAGAGGGTGCTTTGCGTAAGAAAATTGACGGTGTAAAAAATGACCTCCTCTCAATGGCGGCTCACCTTTCTGCGTGGGCAGATTATCCCGAGGAGGATATTGCCGAGGTTACGGCTGATTCCGTAATTGAAACCTGTGACAAGGCAATCAAGTGTTTTAAGTCTTTACTTGACAGCTATGACTGTGGTCAGGCGGTAAAAAAAGGCATTGATACCGTAATTGCCGGCAGACCGAATGTAGGAAAAAGTACGCTTATGAATTTGCTTTCGGGATATGAAAAGAGTATTGTAACCGATATTCCCGGAACTACGAGAGATATTGTTGAAGATACGGTAACTGTGGGTGATGTTGTTCTGAATCTCAGCGATACGGCAGGACTTCGTGATACTGAGGATACGGTTGAGAAAATCGGTGTTGACAGAGCGAGAAAAAGACTTGAGCAATGCGGCCTTTTGCTTGCTGTTTTTGATAACAGCAGAGAGCTTGACGAGGACGATTACGCACTCATTGAGTCTGCAAAGCTTGTGCCTTCAATTGCCGTAATTAATAAGACTGATCTTGATAATAAGCTTGATATAGAATATATCAGTAAAAATATAAAATATATAGTATATATATCTGCAATCAGTGGCGACGGCAGAGATGAATTAACAAAGGCTGTTGAAAAAATTGCAGGAACTCAAAACTTTAATCCGAGTGAAGGCGTTCTCTCAAATGAAAGACAGCGAATTGCCGTTAAAAATGCACTTGATTCGGTTATTGAGGCAATGAACGCACTTAAATGCGGTATGACATTTGACGCAGTAACAGTTTCAATTGAGGATGCAATTTCACACTTACTTGAATTAACGGGTGAGAGAACAAGTGATGAGGTTGTGGATAGGGTGTTTCACAACTTCTGCGTAGGAAAATAGGTGATATTATGAATTATTTTGCAGGTGAATATGATGTTGCAGTAGTCGGTGCAGGTCACGCCGGAATCGAGGCGGCTCTTGCGGCGGCAAGGCTTGGCTGTAAAACTGCAATATTTACCATAAATATGGATGCGGTCGGAAACTGTCCCTGCAATCCGTCAATCGGAGGAACAGCAAAAGGACATCTCGTCCGTGAGATTGACGCACTCGGCGGTGAAATGGGAAAGACTGCCGATGAATGTTTTTTGCAGTCCAGAATGCTTAACAGGGGAAAAGGTCCGGCTGTTCATTCGCTGAGAGCACAGATTGACAGAAGAAAATATTCTTCTGTTATGAAACATAAGATTGAATTACAGAAAAATCTCGACCTTCGTCAGGCTGAAATTACGGATATTGAAAAGACGGAGGGCGGTTATAATCTTACTACAAGAATGCTTGCCGTATTTAAGTGCAAGACCGTTATTATTGCAACGGGTACATATCTCGGCGGAAGAATTTTTGTCGGTGAGGTTTCATATGAAAGCGGTCCCGACGGAATTTTTCCCGCCGCATTTCTCGGTTCAAGCCTTAAAAAACTCGGTCTGCCTTTAAGAAGATTTAAGACAGGTACTCCGGCAAGAGTTCTGAAAAGTTCAATTGATTTTTCTGAGCTTGAAGTTCAAAAAGGTGATGAACCTCCCCAGCCGTTCTCTTATGAAACTGAGAATCTCGGTGAAAACAAGGTTGAATGCCATGTCAGTTGGACAAATGACGAAACAAAGCAGATTATTCTTGAAAATATCAACCGTTCTCCGCTTTATGCCGGCAAAATTGAGGGTGTTGGTCCCCGTTATTGTCCAAGCTTTGAAGATAAGATTATGCGTTTTAAGGATAAGCCAAGACATCAGCTTTTTATTGAGCCGTGCGGACTTGATACCGAGGAAATGTATCTTCAGGGAATGAGCTCATCACTTCCGGAAGAAGTTCAGCTTAAATTCTACCACACAATAAAAGGTCTTGAACATTGCCTTATTATGCGACCTGCTTATGCAATTGAATATGATTGCGTCGATCCGCTCGCAATGAATCCGACGCTTGAATTTAAAGATTTTGAAGGACTTTTCGGTGCCGGTCAATTTAACGGTTCTTCGGGTTATGAGGAGGCTGCGGCTCAGGGACTTGTTGCAGGAATTAATGCCGCAATGAAAGTTCTCGGCAGAGAGCCTGTTATATTCGACCGTTCGGAAAGCTATATAGGCACACTTGTTGATGACCTTGTTACAAAGGGATCAAATGAGCCGTATAGAATGATGACTTCAAGAAGTGAGTACAGACTTATACTTCGTCAGGATAATGCCGACGAAAGGCTGACTCCTCTCGGTCACAGAATTGGTCTTATAAGTGACGAAAGATACGAAAAGTTTCTTAAAAAACAGGAGCTTAAAAAAGAAGAACTTAATAGACTTAAAAGTACGGTCATTTCACCTACTGATGAAGTAAATGAGATACTTGTTTCACGTGAAACATCTGAAATTACTTCGGGTGTACGACTTATTGACCTTATGAAACGGCCTCAGCTTGGTTATGATGCACTCAAGAACATTGATAAAACAAGACCGGAGCTTGATCCGAATATCTTTGAACAGGTTGAAATTGAAATTAAGTATGAGGGTTATATTCAAAAACAGCTTAAACAGGTTGAGCAAATGAAAAAGCTTGAAGTTAAGCAATTGCCAAAGGACTTTGATTACAATGAAATTGAAGGACTTCGACTTGAGGCAAGGGAAAAGCTTAATAAGATTAAACCGCTAAATATCGGACAGGCGTCAAGAATTTCGGGCGTTTCTCCTGCGGATATCAGCGTACTTCTTATCTGGCTTGCTCAGAACAATAGGAGGCAGTAATGGCAATTAAAGATACTCTTACTACCGTTACTGATGGTTTTAAAACTAAACTTGACGATGAAATGCTCCAAAGGTTTGAAATCTACTTCAAATTGCTTGTTGAGTGGAACGAAAAGATGAATCTTACTGCAATAACCGATGAACACGGTGTTGCGGTCAAGCATTTTGCCGACAGCCTTACACTTTACAACTTTGTTGATGTAAAGAAGAATGCCAGCATTATTGATGTGGGAACAGGTGCCGGTTTTCCTGGTGTTGTGCTTAAAATTGCAAGACCTGACATTAAGCTGACGCTTCTCGACAGCCTTAACAAAAGACTTACATTTCTCGACACAGTTCTTAACAATACAGGACTTGATGCTGAGCTTGTTCATAGCAGGGCAGAGGAGGGCGGTAAAAATAAGCTTTATCGTGAAAAGTTTGATATTGCCGTTTCAAGAGCAGTTGCAAGGCTGAATGTTCTCTGCGAATACTGCTTGCCGTATGTCAAGGTTGGCGGTTTGTTTGTAGCAATGAAAGGACCGAATGCCGATGAAGAACTTGACGGAGCAGAGAATGCTTTGAAATTACTCGGCGGTAATGTTGAAAAGGTTCACAAGTTTAATCTTCCGTGTGACGAGGGCGAGCGTACAATCATTGTAATTAAAAAGGTAAAACCCACACCAAAACAATACCCGAGAATTTCGGGCAAAATAAAGTCACAACCATTGTGATAAATATCGACAGCTTTTTTGATAAATTACCATTTTGTGGTAAAACTTCTTAAAAAAGTTGCTCACAAAGCGACAACAACCGCACCGTGTCTATGTTATTATAATAGCACAGGGACAACCCCTGATGCTAACGAACATTGAGGCGATGCGGTTGAATTTTATGCTCAAAAACGATAACAAAGTTTTAGAGATTCCGATTATTAAAATCAGACCGAACAAAGCACAACCTCGCAAAACCTTTGACGAAACCGAACTTGCCGCTCTCTCCGCATCAATCAGCGAAAACGGTATCTTGCAACCGTTGTCGGTGAGAAAAATCTCGGCTGCGGAGTATGAACTTGTGGCAGGTGAGCGCCGCCTCAGGGCATCGGTTTTGGCAGGATTACGAAAGGTGCCTTGCATCGTTTTAAAGTGTTCGGAAAAAGAGTCAGCCATTTATGCTCTCCTTGAAAATCTCCAGCGAAGCGACCTCGGTATATTCGAGGAAGCTCGCGGGATTTCAAAGCTGATCAGGCGCTACGGTCTTACCCAAGAGGAAGCAGCGAACCGACTGGGCAAAAGCCAATCAACAATTGCAAACAAGCTAAGACTTCTTCGCCTTACATACGAGGAGCAGGAATGGATTGTAAATGCAGGATTGAGCGAAAGACACGCAAGGGCTCTTTTAAGAATTGAAGATGACGCTTTAAGACATGAGGCTCTGTCAAAAATAATTTCGGAGAATCTCAACACAAGTCAGACTGATGAACTCGTCAGCATTTTAATTAATTCAGTACCAAAAACAACAAAATCCAAAGGTACAAGCAAAGCGGTGATAAAAGACTTACGAATTTTTCTTAACACAATCAACAAGGCTATTGATACGATGCGTCTTGCAGGAATCGACGCACAATCAGACAAAAAAGACACAGACAATTTTATTGAATACACAATTCGGATTCCTAAAAGACATCAAAAGCCTGATGCAGAAAAAACTGCTTAATTCACTTTTCAGAGGGTGCGAAAGCATCCGTTCCACTCATACCCATTTCCTTATCTAAACCCCTTGCAAAGAGTCGCACAGTAATGTGCGGCTTTTTGCGTTGTATAGTTTTTATTTTTTGGTTACACAGGAAATGTTTCACGTGAAACATTTCCTTTTGATTAAGAAAAAAAGTTGCATTAAATCCCAAAAAATCTTCAAAATAGCTTTAAAAATGGTGTGCATTATGATATAATTTTAAAGTAAAAGATATAAAAATCATAAAAACAAAAGACAAGGTGATTTTTTGGCAAAAATAATTGCAATATCAAACCAAAAGGGAGGTGTGGGAAAGACCACAACCTCCGTTAATCTTGCGGCTTGTCTGGGAAAAATGGGAAAGAAAACATTGCTTGTTGACGCTGATCCACAGGGAAATGCCACAAGCGGTGTCGCCATTGATAAGAGCAAAGTTAAGTTTTCAACTTACTCAATTCTTGTTGACGGTGCAAAAGCCGAGCAATGTGTTCTTACAACCCCGTATGACAATCTGCATATTCTTCCGTCAAGCCTTGATTTGGCTGCCGCAGAGCTTGAAATTGCAGAAAAACCGCACAGAGAGGCACTTTTAAAGAATGCTTTGCTCCCGATAAAGCAGTATTATGATTACATAATCATCGATTGTCCTCCGTCACTCGGACTTATCACGGCAAATGCGTTGACGGTTGCCGACACATTTCTTGTGCCGATTCAATGCGAATATTATGCACTTGAGGGATTGTCACAGCTTATCAATACGGTAAGAAGAATAAAAAGACAGTACAACGAATCAATTGAAATTGAAGGCGTTCTGCTAACAATGTATGACGGACGACTTAATCTTACACAACAGGTAGTAGATGAAGTGAAAAAATTCTTCCCACGAAAGGTTTTCAAAACAGTTGTTCCGAGGGGAGTAAGACTTTCCGAAGCACCGAGCTTTGGTATGCCTGTTATCTACTACGACAAATTCTGTAAGGGCAGTCAGGCATATACGGCACTTGCCGAGGAAATAGTCGGAAAGGAGAGAGGCTGATTTGGCAAAAAAACTCGGTGGTCTTGGAAAAGGCCTTAACGCAATATTTATAGAGAACGATTCCGAAACAGAGGGCGGAACAGTAACACTTAAAATTTCGGAGATTGAACCGAACCGTACTCAGCCGAGAAAAGAATTTGACGAACAGGCTTTGTCGGAGCTTGCAGAGAGTATTTCACAGCACGGACTTTTACAGCCGTTGCTTGTTCGTCCGCTTACACTCGGCGGTTATCAGATTGTGGCAGGTGAAAGAAGATACAGAGCAAGCCGTATGGCAGGTCTTACCGAAGTCCCTGTTATAATAAAGGAGCTTACCGATACCGAAACAATGGAGATTGCTCTTATTGAAAATCTTCAGCGTGAGGATTTAAGCCCTGTTGAAGAGGCTCTCGGCTACCAGGCTCTTATTGATGAACATGGTTTTTCACAGGAAGAAGTTGCAAAGTCGGTAGGAAAATCCCGTCCCGCAGTTGCAAATGCATTAAGACTTCTTAAACTTCCCGAAAACATAATGGAATATCTCAAAGACGGCAAAATCTCGGCAGGTCATGCAAGAGCATTGCTTACGCTTGAGAATGAAGAACTTATGACGGAGCTTGCAGATGAAATTGTTGCAAAAGATCTTTCGGTAAGACAGGTTGAGAAAATCTGCAAGAAAAAACCGACAGTTCAGAAGGAAGAGAAGCCTGAGAAAAAGCCTTCGTTCTACAGCATGGTTGAACTTGCACTTTCGGAAAGCCTTGGACGAAAAATCAGCGTTTCAAAGAGCAAGGGCAAGCAAGGCGGTGTTCTTCAGATTGAATTCTATTCGGACGAAGAACTTACAGAGCTTTCAAACAAACTTAAATAACATTACATAAAGAGGTATTTTAAAATGATAGATATTAAATTTTTAAGAGAAAATCCCGACGCAGTAAAAGAAAATATCAAAAAGAAGTTTCAGGATTACAAGCTTCCGCTTGTTGATCAGGTAATTGAGCTTGATGAGCAGAGCAGAGCCGTTAAAAAACAGGCTGATGAACTCCGTTCAAACAGAAACAAAATTTCAAAGCAGATTGGCTATCTTATGGCTCAGGGCAAAAAAGAAGAGGGTATGGCTCTTAAAGAAGAAGTTACAAAGCAGGCAGAACAGCTTGCAGAGCTTGAAAAGCAGGAGGCAGACCTTTCTGCAAAGGTAACGGAAATCATGATGCAGATTCCTAATATTATTGATCCGTCTGTTCCGATTGGTAAGGATGACAGTCAGAATGTTGAAATTGAGAGGTTCGGCGATCCGTTTGTACCTGATTTTGAAATTCCTTATCACACAGAAATTATGGAAAAATTCAACGGTATCGACCTTGATTCTGCAAGAAAGGTTGCGGGTAACGGTTTCTATTATCTTATGGGCGATATTGCAAGACTTCACAGTGCAGTAATCGCATATGCCCGTGATTTTATGATTAACAGAGGTTTCACATACTGTGTACCGCCTTTTATGATCAGAAGTAATGTTGTAACAGGCGTTATGAGCTTTGCCGAGATGGATTCAATGATGTACAAGATTGAGGGCGAGGACCTTTATCTTATCGGCACAAGCGAACATTCAATGATTGGAAAATTTATTGACACAATCAACAAGGAAGAAAATCTTCCTTACACTCTCACAAGCTATTCGCCTTGCTTCAGAAAAGAAAAGGGTGCTCACGGCATTGAGGAGAGAGGCGTTTACAGAATTCATCAGTTTGAAAAGCAGGAAATGATTGTTGTTTGTAAGCCTGAGGACAGCAAAATGTGGTTTGACAAGCTTTGGAAGAACACAGTAGACCTTTTCCGTTCAATGGATATTCCTGTTCGTACACTCGAATGTTGTTCGGGCGACCTTGCTGACCTCAAGGTTCGTTCACTTGATGTTGAAGCCTGGTCACCTCGTCAGAAGAAATATTTTGAGGTTGGTTCATGTTCAAATCTCGGTGATGCACAGGCTCGCCGCCTTAAAATCAGAGTTACAGGCGAGGACGGCAAGAAATACTTTGCACATACTCTTAACAACACGGTTGTTGCACCTCCGAGAATGCTCATTGCGTTCCTTGAGAACAACCTTAACGAAGACGGCACAATCAGGATTCCTGAGGCTCTTCGTCCTTACATGGGCGGTATGGAGGTTATTAAATAATCTTATGCGGCATCTGCCCAAAGTTCAGCAAACTATATCAAATATTAAAACAAAATTATAAAATTATATTGACATTGTACCGTACTAATGGTATAATTTACCTTGCTAAAATCCCTTGAAAGAGGTTAACGGAGGTAATTATTATGAAACAGAGAAGTGTAGGTATTGCAATCCTTCTTTCAATCATCACTTGCGGTATTTACGGAATTTACTGGCTCATTATGCTCAATGACGAAACAAACTATGTTTCAGGTCATCAGCAGGACGGCACATCAGGCGGAGTCGTATTTCTGCTTACACTTGTAACTTGCGGTATTTACGGTTATTACTGGTGCTACAAGCAGGGCGAAAAACTCAATGAGGCAAAAATGCAGAGAGGCATTATGATTGATACAAGTGCATCTGTAATTTATCTTGTTCTTTCAATCTTTGGTCTTAGCATTGTTTCTTATGCTCTTATGCAGAGTGAGCTTAACAAGATGCTTCCTCCACAGTAATCAATGAAAAAAAGATTATTAAAATTTTCAACGGCTGCGATTATTTTGGTCGCAGCCGGTGTTTTATATTATTTAATTGTTTCGTTTACAGGCTTTGCAATTCCTTGTGTTTTTCGCAAAATAACGGGACTTTATTGCCCCGGCTGCGGTGTTACGGGAATGTTGACTCATATTGTAAGGCTTGATTTTAAGGGCGCTTTTGAGTGCAATCAGGTTTTGTTTGTAATCTCACCATTCATTCTGTATCTGCTCGGAAAAATGCTTTACGGCTACATAAGGTACGGCAGACTTACTCTGAAAAAATTCGACACGGTTCTGACATTTGTGCTGATAGGAATACTGCTCGTTTTCGGAGTTGTCAGAAATCTTCCGCCTTTTGACATTTTAAGACCGTATGGATAAAATGTTAATAACTTTCTGAAAATTAGAAATCCCCGAACATTTTTGTGTTCGGGGATTGTTGTTATGATGTTAAGAAAATACGAGAAGTTTTCAACATGAATCAACGGTGATTTATCACTTTAAATCACTGAAAGAAATTCTTGAGTATGTATCATTGTTGAGTGTAAGAGTGTCGCCGTCAACAGAGTATGTGTATTTATCTGTTGTTTTTTTGTCGGAGGTTGTGTATGTTGAAACAATTTTACCTTCGCTTGCCGTGTAGTTTGAATATGCAAACATATAGTCAAAAAGATTCTGATACATAATTCCGCTCTTATCAAAGCAGAGATACTCACCGCTTTCTGATTTCCAACAGCCTACAAGCTTATCATCAATTGATGCATCTTTGTCGGGGGTGGGAATAAAGTCGGGATCGTCTGTTTTCTTGAGCGTTGAAACCGCCTTTGTATCCGTATTTGTCAGCTCGGCAGTTTTTTTGTCATCTGAAAGCTTGTAGGTGTAAGTTCCGTTCAGTCCGAAAACAAGCTTTGTGGTAAATGTCGGATTGTTGTCATCATCGGTATCGTAGCTGTATTTGCCGAAATATCCCGAAGTTCCGCTGATGAGTATAGACTTGCCCTCGCCGTTAAACATATAGTAAAAGCTTGCATACTGTGAGCCCTCGCCCGAGGTTATCTGCCATGTGCCTACAAGGTCATCTTCGTCATTTTCTTTGCAGGTATGCAATGATTTCAAGTCAAACGATTCATTCGTCGTACTGGATTTTGCAGTGCCTTCAGTAGCCTGTACGGTTGTCTGAGCTTCAGTGGGTTTTGTGGTATCAGCCGTTGAAGAATTTGCCGAGTCGGAACATCCTGCAAATACTGCAATCGAAAGAGCGATTGTACCGACTAAAACGCTTTTTTTAAAAATCTGTTTTGTTATGTTCATTTTATACCTCTGTTATCACATAATAAGCCTGTCACGGTAACCAAAATAAAGCAAATATTCAGTAAAACAGGCAATACAATACTATTTTATAATTTACGGAACATATTGTCAATACAGAAAAATGAATTACAAATTTTTTGTTTAAAAAAACTTTTTCTGTCTTGATAATCACAGGTCGATTTGTTATAATAATAGGTAACAATAAAAATCGAATTTTGTAGTATGGAGGAATAATATGCTGAATACAAGTTATGACGAAAAATTTGGCAAGAAGGGCCTTACATTCGACGATGTTCTCCTTATTCCGGGCGAATCAGATGTTGAACCCAAGAATGTTGATGTGTCAACTCATCTTACCAAGACAATCAAGCTTAACACTCCGCTTATGACAGCCGCTATGGATACCGTTACCGAAACAGATATGGCAATTGCCATGGCTCGTGAGGGCGGCGTTGGTATTATTCATAAGAATATGTCAATTGAAAAGCAGGCAGATCAGGTTGACAGAGTAAAGAGAAGTGAAAACGGTGTTATCGTTAATCCGTTCTTCCTTTCTCCTGAGAACACAGTAAGAGATGCAGATGAACTTATGGGTAAGTACAAAATTTCGGGTGTTCCGATTTGCCGTGACGGCAAGCTTGTCGGCATTATTACAAACCGTGATATGCGTTTTATGACAGGCTCCGATTTTGCACAGCCGATTTCTGCTGTTATGACGCACGAAAACCTTGTTACCGCCCCTGTCGGTACAACTCTTAAGCAGGCTCAGCAGATTCTCCGTGAGCACAGAATCGAAAAGCTCCCGATTGTCGGCAAGGACGGCAGTCTTAAAGGACTTATCACAATTAAAGATATTGAAAAGAGCGTTCAGTATCCCAACTCTGCCCGTGATGACAAGGGCAGACTCATCTGCGGTGCCGCCATCGGTGCTACAAAGGATGTTCTCGACAGAGTTGCCGCTCTTGTTGAGTCACAGGTTGATGTTGTTGTTCTTGACTCTGCACACGGTCACAATTCAAATGTTGTTCAGTCTGTTGCAAAGGTTAAGAAAGCATATCCGAACCTTCCTCTTATCGCAGGTAACATTGCTACGGCAGAAGCAGCAAAGGCTCTTATTGATGCCGGCGCAGACGCTATTAAGGTTGGTATCGGTCCTGGTTCTATCTGTACAACAAGAATCGTTGCAGGTATCGGTGTTCCTCAGATTACAGCTATCTATGATGCCGCTTGTGAAGCGTCAAAGTACGGTATCCCTGTAATCGCAGACGGTGGTATCAAGTACAGCGGTGATATCGTTAAGGCACTTGCCGCAGGCGGCAGTGTTGTAATGGTCGGTTCACTTGTTGCAGGTTGTGCCGAAAGCCCCGGAGATAACGAAATCTATCAGGGCAGACAGTTTAAGGTTTACAGAGGCATGGGCAGTCTCGGAGCAATGGGCAAAGGCAGTGCAGACAGATACTTCCAGGCAAGTAACAACAAGTTTGTTCCCGAAGGTGTTGAAGGTCGTGTACCTTACAAGGGACCTCTTTCAGACACAATTTATCAGATGCTCGGCGGACTTCGTGCAGGTATGGGTTACACAGGCTGTGCAACAATCAAGGATCTTCATGAAAAGGCAAGATTTGTTCAGATTTCAGGTGCAGGTCTGCGTGAAAGCCATCCGCATGATATTCAGATTACAAAAGAAGCTCCTAACTACTCTTATCATTCATAATTGATAAATCATAAATATTTGCATAAAATAAAAGAAAAGGATGTGCCGACAGTTTATGTACAGACTCGGAATTGATCTGGGCGGAACAAACATTGTAGCCGGTGTTGTTGACGAAAATTACGAAATTATCGCAAAGGCAAGCTGTAAAACAAATGTGCCCCGTCCCGAAAGCGAAATCTGCGACAGTATGGCAGATGTTGCATTAAAGGCAATTGAAAAAGCAAAACTCACAATTGATGATATTGAGTCAATCGGTATCGGTGTACCCGGTGCGGTTAATCCGAAAACAGGGGTTATAGAGTATTCGGCTAATCTTTTCTTCCATAACTGGCAGGTTGTCAAGATGATGGAGGAAAGGCTCAATACAAAGATTTGCGTTGAAAACGATGCAAATGCTGCTGCCCTCGGCGAGTATCTTGCAGGCAGTGCAAAGGGTGCAAAAAATGCGATTGCAATAACACTCGGCACAGGTATCGGCGGCGGTATCATTATTAACGGCAAGATTTACAGCGGTTCTAACTACGCAGGCGCTGAGCTTGGACATATGGTTATCGTTAAAGATGGTAAGGAATGTGCGTGCGGCAGAAAGGGCTGTTGGGAGGCATATGCGTCTGCAACAGGTCTTATTAACCTCACAAAGCAGGAAATCCTCAAAGAGAACTTCGACTTCAGTTATATGCTCAAGTCATGTGACGGTGATATTAACAAGGTTACAGGCAAGACTGCGTTTGATGCTGTTCTTGCAGGTGACGCAAATGCCAAAACCGTAATTGACGAGTATATCGGTTATCTCGCTTGCGGTCTTGTGAATATTATTAATATTTTCCAGCCGGATATCCTTTGTATCGGCGGCGGTATTTCAAATCAGGGCGAGAATCTTCTTGCTCCGCTCCGTACGATTGTTGAAAAGGAAAGATATACAAAGCATAACGATAAGCAGACAGTCATCTGCAAGGCAAGCCTTGGCAATGATGCTGGTATTATCGGTGCGGCTTTTCTTGAATAATTGACAAACCGTTAAAATTTACTTCGTGATTTCGGGCGGAAAAATGTATTTTCTGCCCGAAAAGCGGATTCTTAAAATAATAAAAACTTTTTTGAAAAAATTTAAAAAAAGTGTTGACAAATCGTCCTTTTTGCCCTATAATAAATCTTGCTGATTTCGGTTAGAAATCCTCATGTATTACATGGCGGAATAGCTCAGCTGGCTAGAGCATTCGGTTCATACCCGAAGTGTCGTAGGTTCAAGTCCTATTTCCGCTACCATATTTGGCCCGGTGGTCAAGCGGTTAAGACACCGCCCTTTCACGGCGGTAACACGAGTTCGATTCTCGTCCGGGTCACCAAATATATTTGCCGGTGTGGTGGAATAGGCAGACACAAGGGACTTAAAATCCCTCGGTCATTGCGACCGTACCGGTTCAAGTCCGGTCACCGGCACCAAAAAACAGCCACGAGGGCTGTTTTTTTCGTTTCGGTGATTTTTTAATTGTATAGTTGTTGCTGTTCAAGGGGCTGTGAAGAAATGAAGTTTAAGATTTCATTCTTCGCAGTCCCTTTTATAATTTGGTTGGCAACATAAACTTATGTTGAAACAGTTTTTATTCTCGACTATAACCGACGGAACAGCGAGATAGCTTGCGTAACAAACATAGTTTGCCAACGGCAAATATAACCTGCCAATGGCAGATATATATGAAAATGACCTACTGAAAAACAGCAGGTCATTTTCGGAGAGAGTATATTTTAAGAAGAAAGATTTATACGATTCTTCGGTGTTAATAAACTTGTATTTGTGTATGTTTGGTGGAGAGAAAGGAAATTTGTATCAAAAAAATTTATGAATAGGATCTGCACAAATCCATGCTGTAAACCATATTGTCCTTTGAAACCATGGTTATGGGGGTTGTGGGGGAAAGCTCGTTAAACTTTACAAGAAAGCTGTTGTCTTTTCCGTCGTGCATACCCGTTACAATGCGTTCAACATTGTTGTCACTTACAAATTCGGCAGTAACCTTTGGTGCGTTATCCGAAAACATCACGGTCATATCTGCACCCGATTCCTTTGCAATAAGGTAAAGATACTCGATTTCATCACTTACTGACGAATAGTCTGACATCGGTTTTAAAACGCTCATAACTCTGAGTTCGCAATCAGAGCTGTCGGCAATTTCTTTGGCAATTCGGATAATTCTGTCACAGTTGTACTGACTTGTGACGCAGGCAAGAACTGCCGACTTCGTGTTTTTCAATTTTTTCACCTCCTTTTTTATTGTGACTATATCATAACAGCCGTTTTTGACGGAAAAATATTCATATTGTGAACTTATTGTGAATTTTTGCTTTTTTAATAAATGTGCGCAAAATTTAAAAAATTCAGTATTTATCGGCATTTTCAGAAAATTATTTTAAAAATAGTATGTGAGTATATGAGAGTATATGAGAGTAAACAAGCGTATTTGAGAGGTTGTTCAAGGCTAAATTAAATTTTTTCAAAAAAGTGTTGACAATGGGCATAAATTGTAATATAATCAATCTCACAGTGAAAAAATACAGGAGGATATTGTTATGTCAACTTTTTTAGCTAAACCAAACGAAGTTGAGCGCAACTGGTATGTAATTGATGCAGCCGGCAAGTCACTCGGTCGTGTAGCAGCTCAGGCAGCTACTCTCCTCAGAGGTAAGAACAAGGCTACTTTTACTCCCAATGTTGACTGTGGTGATCATGTAATCATCATCAACTGCAAGGACGCTGTTCTTACAGGTAACAAGCTCACACAGAAGAAGTGGCAGCGCCACACAGGCTATATCGGCCATCTTAAGGAAACTCGTTACGATACACTTATGGCAACAAAGCCTACAAAGGCTATGGAGCTTGCCGTTAAGGGTATGCTTCCTAAAAATACACTCGGCAGAGCAGCTCTTTTAAGATTAAGACTCTTTGAGGGTGCAGAACACAATCATCAGGCTCAGAAGCCTGCAATGATTGAAGACTAATTGAAGGAGGCAAAAGATAATGTACGATAAGACACCTTATTTTTACGGTACAGGCAGAAGAAAAAGTTCTGTTGCTCGTGTAAGACTTTATCAGGGCACAGGCAAAATCACAATCAACGATCGTGACATTGACGATTACTTTGGTCTTGAAACACTCAAGCTCATCGTAAGACAGCCTCTCGCTCTTACAGAAACAGACGAGAAGTTCGACATCGTTTGCAGAGTATCAGGCGGCGGCGTAACAGGCCAGGCCGGTGCTATCCGTCACGGTATTTCAAGAGCTCTTCTTCAGTATGACACAGAGAATCTCCGTGGCAAACTCAAGAAGGCAGGCTTCTTAACTCGTGATCCGAGAATGAAAGAGCGTAAGAAATACGGTCTTAAAGCAGCTCGTAGAGCTCCTCAGTTCTCAAAGAGATAATCTTTGTGCTTTCCAGCACGCTTCAAGGCTACTGTTTACAGGGTTTTTGGAGTATTCAGACGGTTTGAGATGTGCTTAAATGTGTTAGATAAGCAACAAGCAAGTAACACATAAGTAACAACAGTTCTCAACCTCAATAAGCAATCAAAAGAGATGTTTTTCTAAGTTCAGAAAGACATCTCTTTCTTTTTTGCTTTTAGATTTTATTGATCGCATTGATTAGCACCTCAACGTCTAAATGTGTGTACACTCTTTCGGTCATCGTCATAGCGCCCGAGTGTCCGACAATCTTTTTAATTGTGGTTTGGTCAACCTGTGCTTCCGCCAGCATTGAGATACAGGTGTGTCGTGTACAATGCGGTGTGTGATCCATATTCAGATTGACCATAAGCGGCGTAAAATAACTATCATAGTAATTGCGGTAATCAAACTTGTTTCCATTTTCGGCGTGAAGCAGATATTCGCTCTCGCCGTCGTTGTACCAGTTCTTAAAGAATGGCAGTACCTTGTCGGCGATCGGTACTCGTCTGATTCCATTGTCAGTTTTGCTGAGCTTGATATCAAAATATTGTTCTTTCAGGTTTACATCTTCTCGTTTTAGATTCAGTATTTCGGAAATCCTCACACCCGAATAAATCAGCATGAGGACGATCTGATAATACTTGTCATCTGACGCTTTCCATAAGCGGTCGATTTCTGCTTTGGTGAACTTTTCCCGATCCCTTTTGTTCGGGTTGCGGCCTTTATGCTTTACAATGTCCACATATTCGGAGTAATCCTTGTTGCACAGCTCATTTTTCATAGCGTATTCGTAGAGCTGATTCAAAAGAACTTTCAGTTTTCGCAACGTGGGATAATTCTTGCCGCAGGTGTCCACGACGTTTTGCAGCTCTGCAAGCTTGATTTCCTTGAACACCTTGTCGTAAAGCGGTACGCAGGCTTTATATGAAGCCTTGTAACCTTTTACGTTGGAATCCGATACCGTCGGAAACTTTTCCGCAGACCAACGCTCATACACTTCCTTGAATGTGATCTTGGAAGCAGAAACGTCAAAGGGATTGTTGTTGTAGTCTGCCAGCATTTGCAGTGCCTCAGATTTGGTGGCTGCATAGCCTATGACTACATAGTCCTGAACCTTTTTGTCTGTCTTTTCATCAATGTGCCAGCCGATAGTTTTTCTGACCATATAGGGTTTTCTACGCCTACCCGATAGCTTTGTGACGCCGCCGTAACCGTTTGGCAACCTCACTCTCCAAAACCTCCTTGTTTTAGTTTTATTTATGATAAGAGCTTATTGCTCCGTATCACCTTTGTTTGCTTGTTCTTGGAACTTCTTTATGTAGTATTCGTTGAATTTTCTTAACCGTTCCTCGTTATCTAAAACCTCATATTCTCTGTCCGTCAGGAAGTAATCGCTCCGGGATTTGATTTCTTTTTCTTCCCAATCACGGAACATCTCGTAGTCGATTTTATAGGTTTCAAAACTTTCACGATTATAATCGAAGTTCCTCAACATTGTATAAAGCGCACTGTTGCCATCAGCTTCGTGTACATCGAATACAAGTGATACCTTTCTGATTGTTTCGGGTCCTTTAGTAAATTCGACCTCAAAGCGAAGGTCTTGTTTTCGATCCAGCTCGAACAAGTACGCATACACATCGCCCAATGTTTCCAATTTAATATGCGACGAATCGTAGCCTATCAAGTAATTGATGGGCATTTTTAATATGTGCGCTATCTGTTCTAATACAGAGACGGACATATCTATTTCTCCACTTTCGTACTTCTGCACGGTGCGGAGTGATTTTCCCAATTGTTCCGCAAGCTCGGTCTGACTAATCCGAAGCTGCTTGCGCTGTTTGGCGATTCTTTCGCCGATTAAGGTTTGCAAATTATCCATTTCGTCATCACCTCATTATAATAATAGCACACTTCTTTGTGAATTGCAAGTGCATTTGCGAAATTAAAATACATAATTTTTGAAATTAGGTATTGACAAGTCATATAAATGCGTATACAATGAATATGCGAACTTAAAGTGCGCAAATAATTAACAGGAGGATATGCTATGGAAAATAAGCTATATATAGATTGTCCGAAATTCACAGGAAGGAACGTTCCTATTACCGAGATCGCAAAGGCTATCGGCAAAGACGCTCAATATGTCCGTGTTGGTTTGCAACAGGGCATCTTGAAATTCGGCTATGCTATGAAGCTTGACAAATCAAGCGAGTACAACTACTACTGCCCCGACAAAAAAGTCTGGGAAGAAACCGGCTACTTTAGAGATAAAGAAGCCAGCTAAAAGGAGGATTGAACTATGAATGAAAAATACGACCTTTGCGATATTGACGAATCGTATTTACACACGGTCTCGATGACCGAGCTGTTTGACAGCGCCTATCAGAGTAAGCCGCCGATCATCGACGGCTTGCTCTACCGGGGAACATATCTTTTCGCCGGCTCTCCGAAGATCGGCAAGAGTTTTTTGATGGCACAGCTTGCCTATCACGTCAGCACAGGCACAAACCTGTGGGGCTTTGATGTTCGGCAGGGTAAGGTATTGTATCTCGCTCTGGAGGACAACTATCCGAGATTGCAAAAGCGGCTGTATCGTATGTTCGGAACAGCCGAAAACGAAAACCTGTTCTTTTCGGTATCAGCTCATCAGCTCGGCAATGGCTTGGACGAGCAGCTGGACGGCTTCTTACAGAAGCACCCAGATACTTCGCTTGTGATTATCGACACCTTGCAGAAGGTCAGAGAAGTCGGCGGCGAGAATTACAGCTACGCCAATGACTATCAGATCATCACGAAGCTAAAGAGCTTCACCGACAACCACAACATTTGTATGTTGGTTGTCCATCATACACGCAAGCAAACGGCGGACGATAAATTCGATATGATTTCCGGCACTAACGGTTTGCTCGGCGCTGCTGACGGAGGATTCGTTCTTTCCAAAGATAAGCGTACGAGCAATAATGCCACGCTTGAGGTATCTGGCAGAGATCAGCAAGACCAGCGTGTGTACTTGAAGAAGAATACGGAAACGCTGGTGTGGGAGCTTGACAAAATCGAAACAGAGCTTTGGAAAGCGCCGCCGGAGCCGTTGCTCGAGAGGATCGCCGAAAGGGTGACTGCCGACAATCCGCAATGGTGCGGAACGCCGACGGAGCTGTGCGAGTATCTCACCGTTGACATCAAGCCGAACGCTATCACGCAAAAGCTGAATGTCAATGTCAACCGTCTGATGGACGAATACAAGATCGCCTATCACTATCAGCGGACACACGACGGTCGAAAGATAACGCTTATCTTTGAGGGCGGCGTGTCAAAGCGTGACAGCCGTGACGGTGATTGTGGGGTGTGTGAAACACCGACACAGCCGACACGGACTGACACGCAATAAAGTTTAGGCGGGGTGCAGGGAAGCTCTTTTCAAAGGGCTGCCCTTGCTCCTCGAAGAGCGCAAAACCTGCTCGCAGGTTGCATTTTTGATGGCTCTGCTGTCAAAAGTGCTTTTGCGTTACTCTTGGCAAGAGTAACAGAACCTGAGTTAGAGATAAACCAATGAGATAACCATATTATTATACAGATTTGAGGTAGATAAATGAAGAGAACGATCAGCGCAATGGTGGGTAAAGGCTCCGTCACGCACAACAGCCGCAGTTTCACAGCGGAGAACGTGGACAGCGAGCGTACCCATTTGAATATAGATTACTGCAACGAGCCAATCAAGAAAGTGTATCACGAAATGTTTGATGAAGCTCTAAAACAGTACAACGATAAACAGAAACGCAAGGACAGAAAGATTTCCGATTACTACAAGCATATCGAGTCCGGAAAGCAGGAAAAGCTGTTCCACGAGATCATCTTCCAAATCGGCAACATGGAAGATATGTCGGCAACAGGAGAGCACGCCGAGCTTGCGAGGACAGTCCTCGACGAATACTATCAGGGCTTCCAAGAACGCAATCCATATCTGCGAGTGTTCTCGGCGCACCTTCATATGGACGAAGCAACGCCGCATATCCATATCGACTTTATGCCGTTCACCACCGGGAGCAATCGAGGTTTGGAAACACGAGTTTCGCTGAAACAGGCTCTGCTCAATATGGGTTTCAAAGGCGAGGGCAGAAGCGACAACGAACTGAATCGCTGGATACTTTCCGAAAAGAAAGTCCTTGCTCAGATTATGGAGCGGCACGGTATCGAGTGGGAACAGAAGGGCACGCACGAGCAGCACCTATCCGTCCTTGATTACAAAAAACAGGAGCGAGCCAAAGAGGTCGCCGAGCTCGACCGGGAGATTGAGGGAAAGCAGTTGGAGGTCAAAGGTCTGAAAGCGACGGCTGAAAAAATCAAGGAAGCAACGGATTCACTCGACAGCATAGAACATCAGCTTGACAATAATCCAGAGCTGCAACTCCCGGAACCACAGGGCTTGATGTCGGCAAAGAGTTACAAGAAAAAGTTTGTAGATCCATTAATCCAGCGGCTGAAAAATCTTGTTCGATCTGCGGTAGCAAAAAGCTATTTGGGTTGGGAAAACTATCACCGCATCAACAATCTGAACGGCAGATTATACAGCGAAAACAAAAGTCTGAAACACGAAAATTCAAGGTTGAGAGAATTGAATAATCAGCTCCGTGAGCAAAATAAAGCCTACCGTCTGTTAGAAAAGGTTTTCGGCAAGTGCAGACTTAACGATCTCATCGAGCAGGCGAGAGGTTTCAAAGAGTCAAAGCAGCGTGACGCACGCTAATATATTATGAAAGGTTGATGAACAATGGAAAAAAGAATTTATGACAAGAAAACGGGTATCCACTACGAAATGCAAGGTGATTATTATCTGCCGAGTTTGGAGCTGCCCGAACAGCCAAAGGTTGAAATCGGGATATGGGGCAAGCGGCATTTGAGGTACATCAAACAGCACCACAAAATCCGCTATACCAATCTGATGACAAGCTGTAAGCTCACCGCCTACCTCGCCGACATCGACGAGCAGGCAGAGAATATGTTCTTTCGGTTAGTAAAACAACTCTCCGAAAAAGAAGGCGTAACCGAACAGCTCAAAGCGGAAAACCAAATGCTGTGGGTGAAGCGAATGAACAATATCCGCAACCGTGCAACAGAGATTGTAAATGCAGAGTTGATAAATGTATAATAAAATGGTGGCAAGGATTAGCCTTGTCACCATTTTATTATGTTAGAACACTCTCTTGAAAACGTTGAAATAATCACATTGATGTGTTAGAATAGATATGAAAAAATATCGTTTTTATTGTATTTAGGAAAATAGGTTTTGATAGCTGAGGGTATCTTTTATCGAGGCTATTCAACACTTATCAGCTGAAAATGTGTATCGAAGATTTATACATTATGATTAATCTTAAGGAGACCATAGATGATTAAAGTTAATGATTATATTATTAATTCAAATCAAAAGGCACCCTGCTTTGTGAAAGGGGATGCTTTAATTGTATTGCGGTCTATGCCTGCTAACTCTATAGATTGTGTAGTAACTAGCCCTCCTTACTATATGAAGAGGCAGTACTTAGGAGGTGGAATCGGTCTTGAAAAAACATTTCAGGAATATATCGATAATATTCTTGCAATTACACAGGAAATATATAGAATTTTGAAACCAACAGGATCGTTCTGGCTAAATATTGGCGATAGTTATAAAGAAAAGCAGCTATTGAATATCCCGTATAGAGTTGCAATAAAGATGCAAGATAACCAGAACTGGATTTTACGCAATACAGTTGTGTGGGATAAAATGAAAGGAGCAATGTCACAATCAAAAGATAGTTTGGGATGTGAGTATGAACCGCTATTTCATTTTGTTAAACGTAAAAGTGGATATTATTATGATTCGGATTCAGTAAGAAAAAAGCCCCGGAGTGCTCACGTTGAAAACGGAGCAGTAGTTAGTGCAACTGGTGTAAGTGGCGTTAGATATCGAAGAAAAATTGAGTTAAGCACAGAATTAACTGAAGAACAAAAGAAGAATGCGTATCAGGCGTTAGACGAGGTATTGAATCGAATAAAACAGGGCAAGTTGGCTGATTTTAGAATGGTAATAAAAGGAGCTAATCAGCGGGTTACTAATGGAAATACTACGAATCTAAGTGGACGGGCTAAGGAGCTTCAAGATAAAGGTTTTTACTTTCTATTTTATAATCCAAACGGAAGTATGATTTCTGATGTTTGGCAAATAATTCCTGAAGACACTCATGGTAGAAAGCTTCATTTTGCTCCTTTTCCAGAAGATTTAGTTAAAACACCAATTGTTTTGACTTGTCCTCCAGATGGTATAGTATTAGATCCTTTTGTGGGAACAGGAACAACAAGTTACGTTGCTGCACAATTTGGAAGAAAATCCATTGGAATTGATATGGCGCAAGAATACCTTGAACTTGCAGAATCAAGGTGCGAAGAGTATGGGCGTTTAAATAACGGAAAGTTGGAGGTAATAGAATGAGTAAGATTAGTGAGTTTTTTGGTTTAAATTGTGAAAATAAATCTTTGGATTTTAGGAGCGCAATGGACTCTCAACTATGTCCTTATACACAACGTATTTGTACAAAAATGAGAAAATCAAATCCTGACATAAAAATTGGTACGTGTTCAGTGCGCTATCAAGACCAAGATGTAATTATATGTCCGTTTAGGCTTTTAGAACACAATCAGATTTTTATTGATTGCTTACATCTTTTGACGATGCACGAACCTGGAAATGAGTTGTATTTAGTTCCGGAAGTTCAAATTCCTGGTGGTCATGTAGATTACTTTTTAGTTTCAGCCAAAGATAGAAAGGTTAAGGATTTTATTGGTATTGAACTTCAAACTATGGATACCACTGGAACTGTATGGCCTGAACGACAAAAATTTTTATGTGAACAGGGAATTGAAGTTGATGTTGAAGATGTGAATAGTCGAAAATCATTTGGAATGAATTGGAAAATGACACTTAAAACAATTCTAATACAAATGCATCATAAAAGTGAAACATTTGAACATCTAAATAAACACTTAGTTTTAATCATTCAAAAACCCTTGTATGAACATATGAGAACTAATTTCAATTTTGATGGAATTGACGGAGTTAGGCTTGGCGATCCAGTTCACATTCATTCATATGATTTTGGACAAGAAAACAATGTGCTACACCTTTCTTTACATACACGAGTTAGCACGGATTCAGCTGGTATAGCAAATTGCTTAGGATTAAACGCAGAAAGAAAAGTTGAACTTGAAGATTTGATCCGTATCTTGGAACCTAAACTCATTGAAACAAACCGACTTCGAATCGCTATACCGTAATAGGGTAGTTAATAGAGTATTATATCACAAATGCAAAATGAAGAATTTATAGAAGAAAGAGTTTTGAATCTGGGATGTTTTTAGTCGTTATACTTTGGAAACAGTAACGATTGAGCTTGTGCTATTTTTTGAATTATCCCTTAATCGTAGAAAAATAGCGGCATTATTCAAAATAATACCGCTAAACCATAATATTCAGTTTTTCCTTTGACTCATAGTTACAGGATCCTCTCGTCTCATAAGATAGAGGTTAAGTTTAATTAGTAACAAGTAATAACCAATTTGACTTAACGATGCTATCTTTGTAATATGACCTTTTTCGATTTGCCCTTTTATTAATTCAGATGTATAAGTCATTGGCATCGAAAAATCAACGCAATACTCCTCAAGCTGTTGGTCAGGAATATACATTGTTTCATATGTTTGGTTATTCTTTACAGAAGTAACTTTACTTTCAAAAGTCGTTAAAGAAACCACTGGAACCAGTGTAATATAATCTTTGTTTTCAATATGACAAGATGTGTTAACCACCATTGCTTTAGCTTTAAACCTTAAAAGGGAGCCGTTTGTATCATAATAAACAAAAGGGATATCGGAAAGAACATCTCCTTGTGATAGTTCCGGAAGTGGTCTGGCAAACAGATAATTTACAGTTTCTCCTGTTCTATTAAATTGTTCAATTGCCTCTTTTGCTTTTCCTTTTTCTCCATATGGAATACTAGGAAAAGAAGCATCCACAAAATCAATTAATTCTTTCAACATAGTTAATCAAAAAAGCTTTCTCCTGCAACAACAGTTGACATACTTCTATACATTTCAAGTTTTCTGGCGCTTTCTTCTGGAGTTAAATGTCTCATTTCTCCAAAAACTTCAATAGAAATTCTTTCATTTAAAGCAGTAGACTCTTTTTGTTCTTCTGTATATGAGAATAATGAACTATTTAATGAATCCATAGATAATTCTGAGGAATTTGCATTTCCAATATACGGTTCATAAATAGCTGCTTTATCAGTTTCAAACAAAAAAGAATCTAAATGATTTCCTCCAGAAGTTGTCAAAGTAGCAAGCGATATTGCAGCAAGTGCTAATGTTGATGTAATTGAACTAATCTTCAATTTTAACATCCCCTTTTACAATATCATCTAAATTTTCGACCAGCTGCCTTGTGTAAGAAACAATCTCATCTACGTCATCTTTATCGGTAGTGCTTTTGGTTTTATTAAAGTTAAAACTATAACGATTATTGATATCAATAGAAACAACGAGCTTGTTTTGAACATTATCATCTGATACAACAGGTACAAATTCAGTACTGCTTATCATAGGTTTACCATTAAATAATCTTACATTCTGGATTTCTAAATTAATGTAGTACTTATCCTTTAGCACATAAGTCAGTTTGCACTCTGTATCATAAACACTTTGCGTTGAAGCAAAATTAAGCAGTTTGTCAAAGATATATTTAGATGCATCATCATATTCGTCTTTAATAATTTGAGCAACCAATCCAATAAAATTGATTTTTACGCTTTGTAATGCTTCAATAAATAAAAAAACATCCTTAACCTTTTCAAGCAAATGGTTCTCGCATTTATCCCAAGAGGAATTAAACGCTTCATCATAACTCGTACCAATAGATATACTGCTTTTTGTTAAAACAAGTTGTGTATGGTTTGATAATGATTGCATAACAATAAGCGGAACATTTGTGGGAGCACCATCAGGAATAGGTAAAATAGTTGGAGGATTATATCTGCTTTTTAAATCCTTGTCATAGATTTCTAGGAAAGTTTTTTTAATTTCAGTGTTAGATGCAGCGGTTTTCATTGAAATATTCATATTTGTATTGAGTATTATCATTTAACTTATCATCTTCCTTTCTGAAATACTATGTACCATTGACAGATTATAAAGGTACACACTCTAATTATAGATCATTTTGATAAAACTGTCAATTAATCTATAAAAGAATCATAACCAAATTTATTATGATTATTTGTTAAATATGACTGAGTATAAAGTGATGTGCAGCATTCAGCAGTTCTCCGTATACAACACACAAGCAACAAAATAACGCAAAAGCCCTGTAAACAAGCCAATCTTTGCCTGTGAAAAGTTCTCAAAAAGATAATCAGATTTACATTGCTTATCAGCTCCGAAGTTTCGACTTCGGAGTTTCTTTTTGTGCTGACTTCGGGTCCTCGGAGCAAAGCTCCTGCGGCGCAGCTAAAAACAGTCCACAGGACTGTTTTCTTAACGCTGCTACAGTTCTCAAAAAGATAATCAAATTTACACTGCTTATCAACTCCGAAGTTTCGACTTCGGAGTTTCTTTTTACAACAAATTTCGTAGGGCGGATATTATTCGCACGCCACAATCAAATTCTTTGTTTATACATATTTAATTTGGTGTAATTAAACTTGTGTATTTATTTTGCATAGATGATTAACATTCTATCTTCACGAATGGGGAACGGTGGTTTGCCGTATATATAAAAAGGACTGAAAGATAATCGCTTTCAGTCCTTTTGGTGTTTATTTGGTGTTTATTAAATGTTGAAAACTTTTAATGGGTAGGATTACTTATTGTTTTCTTCCTTTTTTTCTTTGAAAGCGAAGAAACGCTGTCCGATGTAGTTGAATGCAACAAATAGGCATGCGCCTACTATCATTGAGAAGTTTCCTGCAAACTTTTCAACACTCCAGCCGAACATTGTCCAGCTGTTTGCCGTACAGAGCATACTGATGAGCGGAATTGCAATTCCGTAGGCAAGTCCGTAGCATATTGCAATATTGAGTGCAAATTTAACGATTGGTTTCCAGCCCTTGTCCTTGTTTTTGAATGTGAAGTATTTGTTGAGAAAATAGCTTAAAATACTGCCGAGGATGTAGCCGATAAGCGATGAAACCCATTCATTCCAACCACAGAGGTTAAAGAACAGAAATTGAAGTCCCATACCCACAACGGTGTTTAAAATTCCGACAAGTATAAACTTCCAAAATTTAATGTCAAAAAACTGCTTTATAAAATTACCCATTAACCGTTAATCTCCTTATCATCTTTTTCTTCGTTATCTTCATCTTCAAAATTGGAGAATTTTGTAATGTAAATAGGTCTGTCCTTGGCTTCCATATAAATTTTTCCTATGTATTCGCCAAGAATACCGATTGACATTTCGGTGATTCCGCCCATAAAGAGGATTGCACACAGCGTGGTGACATAACCGGGTGTGGTAATTCCGAGAAAAAGCGTTTGAATCAGCGTTATTATAATGTATATGAGCGAAATTACGAAGATGATAAATCCCATAACAGCCGTGAATCTGAGCGGTGCAACCGAAAAGCTTGTGATTCCCTCAATTGCATATTTGAACAGACTTGAGAATTTCCATGTTGTCTGACCGAGCTGACGGTCAACTGTTTTGTAGGCAATCCATTTTGTATTGAAGCCAACCCATGAGAAAATGCCCTTTGAAAATCTTTGAACTTCGCTGAGTTCAAGGATTGAGTCAACCATCTGACGGCTCATCATACGGAAGTCCATTGCGCCGTAGGGCATTTTTACATCTGTAAGCCTGTTTGAAAGCTTGAAGAACAGTTTTGAAAAAATTCCTCTGAACTTGCTTTCGCCCTCACGGTCGGCACGCTTTGTCGCACAGCAGTCGTAACCCTCATGTTCAACAGCCTGAATCATCTGAGGAAACAACTGCGGAGGATGCTGAAGGTCGGCGTCCATAACAACAACATAGTCGGCTGTTGTGTGTCTGAGTCCGGCATACATTGCTGCCTCTTTGCCAAAATTTCGTGAGAACGAAATATACTTGATATTGTTAAAAGTTTTCGCAAGCTTTTTCATAATGAGATAGGTCCTGTCCTTACTGCCGTCATTTACAAGTATGTATCTGAAAGAATACTCGGGCAGAGAGTTGATAACCTTGTTGGTTTCAAGCACAAAATGCTCAAGTCCAGCTTCTTCATTATAGCAGGGAACAACTAAGTCTATGGTTTTCATTTTTTACATCACCTTTATAAAGTTAAACTCACCGCATAGGAGTGAGAGTATCCGCACTTAGATTTTAATTATAACAAAGCTAACGCCAAAAGTCTATTTTTTTTAAGATTTTTATGTTTTTTTATTTACATCACACACGAAAAGCGTTAAAATAGAATGGATTACTTGTACCCGATTGCATTTTTGTGCATATCGGAAAACAATTACAAAATATTTCGGAGGTCAAATTATGCCCGCTGTAAAGAAAAGGAAGAAGGCTGAGCCTGTTACGCTGAATAACAAGAGCAACAGCAAAGGCTTTTTCTCAAAAAACATGTTTATCGTTTTGGCTTTTGTCATACCGTTTGTGCTTATGACAGCCGCTTTCGGAGTTATGAAGGTTTCGCCGTTCGGTGACAATCAGATTCTCGTAACCGACCTGTGGCATCAGTATTATCCGTTCCTTGCGGATATGCAGGAAAAACTTAAACACGGCGAATCGCTGTTCTGGTCATGGACGCAGGGCGGAGGTGTAAACTACTTTGCACTTATGTCATACTACCTTATGAGCCCGCTGAATTTTCTTACGGTATTTTTGCCGAGTGAATGGCTGAGAGAATTTTTGATGTTCTCTGTTGTAATCAAGGTTGCATGTGCAAGTATGTTTATGGCAATCTTCTTACGCAGTCTTTTTAAGAAGAATGATTTTTCTCTTGTGATTTTCGGATGCAGTTTCGGCTTTTGTGCATTCTTTATGGGTTACTATTGGAACACAATCTGGCTTGATACGGTTTGTATCACACCGCTTGTTGCTCTTGGTACAGTAAAGCTCTTCACGGAGGGCAAGTTCAGACTTTACATAGTTTCGCTTGCACTTTCACTTTTGACTAACTATTATATAGGTTTGTTCGCCTGCATTTTTGTACTGTTGTCATTTATTGCATACAACATTGTAAAATGGGACGGCATCAAAAAGTTTGCAACAAATCTTCTTCGCACAGGCATCTACTCATTGATTGCAATCGGACTTACTGCGTTTTTCCTGTTGCCGGCATTCTTCGGTCTGCAAAACACAAACGCATCGGGGGCAACTTTCCCGACAACCTTTGCAATCAATATAGGCTCAACAAATGACCTTATGGGTGTGCTTGAGGCAATCAGAAAGATTCTTTCCAATTTCATAACATTTGCCGCTCCTGCAATTAAAGAGGCTGACGCATTGCCTAACATTGCCTGCGGTACACTTTCTCTTGTACTCGGAATTCTTTTCTTCACAAGCAAGAAAATTTCGCTCAAGGAGAAAATCGTTGACGGCTGCCTTATCGGTTTTATGATTATCAGCTGTATCATCAGACAGCTTGACTACATCTGGCACGGTTTCCACTTTACAAATATGATTCCGTACCGTTTCAGCTATCTTATCAGCTTTGTACTTGTTGTTATGGCATTCAGAGCTTTTATGCTCCTTGAATCAAGCTCTTGCTGGGATGTTATTCTTGCCGCACTTTTTGTTGCACTTGTTATCATCTTCGGTATCGGCACACAGGAGACTTATGCGCTTGTCGGCACGGCAGTTATTGCGACTGTAATCTGCGTTCTGCTTTTCCTCTATACAAAGAGAATTGTTCCGAAACAGGTTCTTTTGATTGTATTCGGCGTAATCATAATAGGTGAGAGTGCCGCCGCAGGTTATATCGGTGTTAAGACAACAACTGTAACGGGTACTTACGATTATCCGAGAGGCGAGGAAAGTACTGCACAGGTAATTGACTATATGGACAGCCTTGAAAGCAACACAACCGAAATGTGGAGAGCTGAGATGACATCAACTCAGACGCTTAACGATGCGGCTCTCAACCACTACAACGGACTTTCAATGTTCAACTCAATGGCTAATGTTGATATGACCGTGCTGTTTGAAAACTTTGGTATGATGGGTTGGAAGAGCGGTAACCGCTACACCTATGCCGAGGGTTCACCGGTTACAAACCTCTTTATGAATCTTAAATATCTTATTGCCCGTGACAATATCTATATGAACACCTATGACCTTACAGAGGTTTACGGTGTCGGTAATGTAAAGCTTTTGCAGAACAATCACTATCTGCCGATGGGCTTTATGACAAACTCCGCACTTGCAAGCTGGCAGGTTGATGAAAACGAAGATCAATTCAATCCGTTTGACAAACAGAATGAATTTTTCAAACTTGCAACAGGCATTAAGAATGATGTTTACACTCCGCTTGATGTTGTTTCACAGGGACACACAGACTACAATCAGTTCCCTGTAAATAAGACAGGTTACGGACGATATTCATTCAGCTGTACCGATACAACAGTTACTCCGCATGTAAAGTGGAATTACGAAGCACCTAAGAACGGCTTGTATCTTATGTATGCGGATATTTCGGGTGGTGACGATGTTACCGTTATGATTAACGATGTTGCCCAGAGCAAGACCTACGGTATGGGCAGAAGCTATATTGCCTGCATCGGCCAATGCAAAAAGGGTGACAAGATTTCCGTTTATTCAAATCTCCAGCAGGGACAGTCGGGTTCTGCAATGGTATTTGTTGATGTTCTGAATCAGGATGTCTTTGAAGAAGGTTACAATAAGCTTTCAAAGAGCGTAATGACAACAACAAAGCTTACAGGCAGTTCTATGGAGGGAACAATCAATGCACAGGAAAACGGATTGTTCTACACTTCTGTTCCGTATGAAGAAGGCTGGAAGGCATATGTTGACGGCAAGGAAGTAACAATTACTCCTGTCGGCAACGCACTTGTTGCATTCAATCTTGACAAGGGCGAGCATACAATCAAGCTTGAGTATTATCCAAAGGGATTTGCAATAGGCTTGACCGTGACAATCATATGTGCCGCAACCTTTGCGTTCCTCTGTGTATGGACATATATCATCAAAAAACGCAGAAAAAAGAAAGGCGATATTTCTGAAAATCCCGAAGAAGTTCAGATTAACGCTGAATAATAAAATTAAATATCTTTAAACATTACCGCCGTACAGCGAAAAATCTGTACGGCGGTTTTTTGTTGTTATAAATGAAACGATCGTGAAACAATGTTTTTGTGTTATGCAAAACTGCTGTCCGACCATAATTTTCAATTTTCAATTATCAATTAAAAGATTTTTTGAATACTTTACATAATTTTACACGAACCATAAACATATGTAACACGAATATAAAAATGCGGTGGTATTATCATTCTCGGAAAAGGGGAAAGATGATGAAAGATAACACCGTAAAAACAAAGACGATTATAACCGTGCTGACGGCAATTATTGTTCTGCTTGTCGGGGCAGGTGTGACAGTCGGAATAATTATGTTTAACAGTAACAGTCAACCGACACAACAGTCACAAGGTGTTGTGTTTGACAACAACGCATCGCATTATGAAAAGACTGTTGAAAATAAAGGTGGAAGTGACAGCGGAATAAAAGTTCCGGGATATCCCGACATAACCGTTAATTCGGGAACAAAGGATTTTCCGATTACATTGCTTAATCCAAAGGGAAATCTGTGCAATTTCAAATTCACGCTTACACTTGCGGATACGGGCGAGAATATATGCACAACAAACCTCGTAAAGCCCGGTGATGCAATCAAGGGTGTAACGCTTGACAAGGCTCTTAAAAAGGGCGAATACACATTGCTTGTGAATATTGCAACATATTCAACAGCCGACAATTCAGAAATGAACGGCGCTCAGGTTAAGACAAAGCTGACCGTGGAATGACAACAATCCCTTTTTTGGGTGAATATATATCATTAAAAACAAAACAGAAAAGTAATTTTAAGGAGAAAATTAAAATGAAAAAGACAGTAAAAAGAGTTACAACAGCAATTATCGCAACAGTAATGTGTATGTCTGCAACAACAGCAGCTTTTGCCGCATCAACAACTGATACACCGGTTGTTGACGAAAACAACAGTAATGCAGAATTTCAGCAGCAGGTTGAGTATTCAAAATCTGAGTCGGAAATTGTTCCGGCATACACAGTTACAATTCCGACAACATTGACTCTTGCAAAGGAGTCAACAGCACTCAAATACACACTTACTCTTGAAAACGACACAGCATTTGTTCCTTCGGGCAAGAAGGTAAGCGTAAAGATTGACAGCGCCGGCTATCCGGGTACACTCAACAAGCTTGCAGTATGGGATTCAAGAAATCTTGAAGAAGCCGAATATGTAATTTATGATTCAGACGCTGCCGCTAATCCCACATACTTTGGTATCGGTGATGAGGTTGCATCATGGAAGGGTTCAAACTTCGGCACAGTTACAAGAAAAGCAAAGGTTAAGAATTACTACAACATTCCTGCAGGTAACTACAAGGGTGTAATCAACTACACAATCTCACTTGAGGACGATGTTCAGGGATAACCCCTGATTCGTGCGAGGTGATATGAATGAAAAAATCGGCTATTGCATTAACCTGTGTGTTATGTACTTTAATGCTGATTGCAACACTTTTTTCGGTGTCGGTAAATGCCGTGAATGCGGCAACCACCGAGGTTATGCTTACTGTTGAAGAAACAACCGTTCCCGAAACAACAATATCCGAGCCCGTTACACAACCGAGTTCAATCACAAAAGCAACTCTTGATGAAACACCGAAAAGCAATGACTTAAAATCAATTCAGACAGGCAATACGGTATGCATTATCGCAGGAATCGTAATGCTTATGTCAGGTATGGTGACAGTCTGGCTTGAACGAAAACGAAAAAGATAGAAATTCATCCTGCATTTGTATATCTTTTCCTAACCCTGATTAGCAAAACACCGCAGCTATTCTGCGGTGTTTTTGCGTTTGTGCGGCTATTTATCAGATTCAATTTTTAATAAAATATACGCCTTTACTTATCTCCAGATTTTGTACACAGGGCGGCGATAAGCCCGAAAACTATTGCGGCGGAGATTCCTGCGGCGGCGCTTGTAAGACCTCCTGTAAGAATTCCGAGTGCGCCGTCCTGAGAGAGCGCCTTTCGCACGCCCTCGCTCATAAGAAAACCAAATCCGCTGATCGGCACACTTGCGCCGGCACCCGCAAAATCAACAAGCGGTTTGTACAGTCCGATTGCCCCCAGAATTACGCCTGCGACAACAAAGCCCGTAAGTATTCTTGCGGGAGTGAGTTTTGTTTTGTCAATGAGAATCTGACCTGCCACGCAGATCAGTCCGCCAACCCAGAATGCATTTACATATTGCATACTGACACTTCCTTTGTTTTGTCATTATCAATAAATATTGTTCCGAGTTTTTGGTGAATAATTCCCCAAGACATTTCTTTATGTGATGAAAAACTGAATTTTTGTGAGTTTGCGTTGATTTATTTGGAAAAACTCTACACAAACTGCTCGTTTTATAGTATAATCAATAATGTTCGTTTCTGTGTTTTTGTACGGCACATTCAAATCACAGAAATTACGCAATTAATTTTAAGGAGTGAAAAGTCACATGGTCGAGGTTAAAAACCTTACAAAATTTTATGGCAGCATAAAGGCCGTTGATGACATCAGCTTCACTGTTGAAACAGGTGAAGTTCTGGGATTTCTCGGACCTAACGGTGCGGGCAAATCCACAACAATGAATATGATAACAGGTTACCTTTCATCAACAAGCGGTACTGTTACCATTGACGGATGCGAAATTCTTGACGATCCGATTCACGCAAAGTCAAAAATCGGTTATCTTCCCGAAATTCCGCCTTTGTACATTGATATGACGGTTAAAAAATATCTTGAGTTTATGTTTGATCTCAAGAAGGTGAAGCTGCCGAAAAAGGAACACATTGACGAGGTTATGCGTTTGACAAAAATTACGGAGCAGGCTGACAGAATTATCAAGCATCTGTCAAAAGGTTATCGCCAGCGTGTAGGTCTTGCTCAGGCGCTTCTCGGCAATCCGCCCGTAATCATTCTTGACGAACCGACGGTAGGTCTTGATCCTAAGCAGATTATCGAAATCAGAAAGCTTATCCGCAATCTCGGCAAAAAGCATACTGTAATTTTTTCATCTCATGTTCTTTCCGAGGTTTCCGAGGTGTGTGACAGAATCGTCGTTATTTCAAAGGGCAAAATTGTTGCCGATGCAAAAACAGATGAACTTTCTGCTCAGGTTTCGGGCGGTCAGAAACTCTCGCTTACTGCAGAGGGAAATACCGCTGACATTACCGAGGCAATAAAGAAAATCCCTGCTGTTAAGCGTGTTACAAAGACAGGCAGTAATGCCGACGGCAGCGGAAAGTATATGATTGAATACGAAACATCAAGCGACATCAGAAGAGATGTTTACAATGCCATGGTAAGAGTCGGTGCGGTAATTCTTGATATGCAGTCAGGCAATGAAACACTTGAGGATATGTTCCTCAAGCTTACCTCAGGTAAATATGACAGCAGAAAGGAAGATATGTAATGGGTGCTATTTTAAAGAGGGAGCTTTCCTCTTATTTCAATTCGGCAATTGCATATGTTGTTCTTGCCGCTTACTTCTTCTTTTCGGGTGTGTTTTTCTACAACTACTGTATTGTGTACAACTCGGCAAGCTTAAGCTATGTATACGGCAATATGCTTTTGATTATTCTGTTTATAATTCCGATTATAACAATGAAATCTTTTGCAGATGAAAAGTATCAGAGAACAGATCAGGCGCTCTTTACTGCACCTGTAAGCCTTACAAGGGTCGTTTTAGGAAAGTTCCTCGGTGCATTTGTGCTTTATGCAATTTGCAGTGCAATCTTCCTTCTCTATGCGGTTGTAATTTCATTCTTTGCAACTCCGGAATGGTCGGTTATTCTCTGTACATTCATCGGACTTCTCCTCTTTGGTGCGGCTCTGCTTGCAATTAACATTTTCATTTCATCACTTACGGAAAGCACAATTGTTGCCGCAATTGTAAGCATGGCAGTTAACCTTGTTATCTATATGATGACAAACTTCACAAGTATGATTTCAATTGACTGGATCAAGAACATTATTGAAAAGATTGATTTTGCTACATATTATAATTCATTCAAATACGGTCTGCTCAGCGCACCTGATATCGTATTCTTCCTGAGTGTGGCAGGATTGTTCATATTTTTTACTGTTCGTGTTCTGGAAAAAAGACGCTGGAGCTAAGGAGGTAATATAAATGAGCGAAGAAAATAAAAACCTGAATACTATCTCCGAAGATACTGCAAATGCAGACAGCAATGCAGTGGCGGAAACAGCCGATAAAAAGGAAGATACAAAGGCCAAAAAGAATAAGAAGAATAAGTCCGAAAAGGGCGGATTCAAAAAGTTTATGAAGTCAAGAAAAGCAAAACACGGCACGGTTGCAATGGCAATTACGGCGCTTGTTATCGTTATGGTAATTATTGTAAACATTATTGTCGGACTTCTTGTTAACAGATTCCCCGACCTGGAGCTTGACCTTACATCAAACAAGTCGTTTGCACTTCAGGACGATACAATTGACTATGTTTCACACCTTGACAAGGATGTTACGGTAAATATACTTATGGCAAAGGAATCATTTGAGAGCCAGGGTACCTACTTTGTACAGGCTCAGAAAATGCTTAACAAAATGGCGAGCAAGTCAGACGGCAAGATGAAAATTAAGTATGTTGACCTTACATCCAACCCGTCGTTTACATCCGATTATCCGAATGTTGACTGGCAGTCAAGCTCGGCAAATAACATTGTTCTTGTTGAATCCGGCAAGCAGTACAAGGTGCTTACTCTTACGGATTGCTTTGAATATGACGAGAAGACCTACAATTACTACGGTTCATACAGCTTTACCGGCACAAAGATTGAGCAGGCTGTTGTAACGGCTATTCTCAATGTTACAACAGATGACAAGGTTGTTGTTGATATGATTAAGGGCAACAACGAGCAGGATTATTCATCACTTAAAACACTTCTTGAAAACAATGCTTATCAGGTGAACGAGGTTTCACTCGCAACAGGCGACTTTGACAGCAACGCAAAGATTGCAATTATGTACGCACCGTCTGTTGACCTTGACGAGAAGATTGTTGAAAAGCTTTCGACATGGCTTTCAAATGACGGCAAATACGGACGCTCACTCATCTATGTTCCGACTGCCGATATGGGCGAGATGCCGAACCTTGACGATTTCCTCAAGGAATGGGGTATGTCAATTGACAGAGGATATGTGTTTGAAACTGATGAAAGCACCCTTGTAAGCGCAAGCTCACCGTATGCATTCACGGTAAGCTACGGTGATTACTACAAAGATAACCTCAAAAACAGCAAGATTCCTGTTGTTGTATCAGAGTCACACGCTGTTAATATTACAGATGAAAACACTGCACACGCATTGCTTAAAACTTCCGATAAGGCAGGCGTATTGCCGATTGACGCCGACAAGAACTGGGACTACAAGGACGCAGTTTCGGGTAACGGTGAAAATGTTGCGGCAGAAGGTGTTATGACAAACGAGGACAAGAACTCATCGAGAGTTATCATATTCGGTTCATATGTTATGTTCAGCGACACAATTATGAAGTACAACAGCTTTAATAACTCCGCTTACTTTATGAATGTAATCAACACAATTGCAGATAAGGAAGATGTCGGCATTACAATTGAGAGTAAGTCGATTGACAATACGGAACTCGGAATCACCGATGTTGCAACACAGAACACAATGCTTGTTGTGTTTGTAATCATTATCCCGATTACAATACTTGTTGTAGGCTTTGTTTTCTGGTTACGCAGGAGGAACAGATAATGAAAAAGAATACTAAAATATTGATTATTGTCTGCGCAGCAGCATTGATTCTTGCGGGACTTATGTGTCTGCTCATCTTTCTTCCGAAGGGCGACGGTTCGTCCTCGGGAGCAGCAACATATGATGAGGGTGTAAAGATGAGCGTTACAACCGATAAAGACGGTGTTCATCAGGCACAGATTCAGACAAACGATAAGGGTGAAATTGATAACAACAGCTACGGCACTCTTATGGATTATATCCCTGCAAAGATTTCAAAGATTCATCTTGAAAACAAAAAGGGTACTTTGGACATCAAGTCATATACACCGACCGATAAAAACGGCAAAACAAGTGCTACACAGTACACTATTGTAGGTTATGAAGATTTTGACCTTCAGGGCGGTATTGCCGACAATATCGCAAACAATGCCGCAAGCATTGACTTTACAAAGGTTATGACTCTTGACGGCTCAAAGCTTGCAGATTACGGACTTGATAAGCCGAGAGATACTGTTACCGTAACTTATACCGACAAGACAAAGGCTATTATCTATGTCGGTGATGATGCTCCGCAGAATGCCGGAACATATATTAAGTTCGGCAGCAACGATACTGTTTATCTTGTTGCAAAAGATTCTGTTTCTGCATTTGACTACGGCCTTACAGATCTTATCAGTCTTACAATCAACGATGCGGCATCTGATAATGACAACAGTCAGGCATCGTCAATTGAGATTTCAGGTTCTAATTTTTCAAATACAATCACACTCAAGCCAAATTCAGACAATAAGAACTCAGCTTCTTATGTTATGACAAGCCCCGTTGAGTGCTACGCAAACGAGAAAGAAAGCAGTCTTGTTGCAGGCGGCATCAGAGGTCTTTATGCCCTCACGGTAAAAATGGTTAATCCGTCATCCTCACAGCTTTCAAGCGTAGGTCTTTCTAATCCGTATGCAAAGTTAAAGGCTGTTTATCCCGACACAACAGTCAGCCTCAGAGCTTCAAAGCCTGACGGTGACGGCAATGTGTGCCTTATGAAAGAGGGCGGAAATATTGTATATACAATTTCTGCCGAAAAGGTTCCGTGGGTTAAAACAAGCTATGACAGCCTTGTAAACGAATATGTGCTTTATCCGAAGATGAGCGCATTGTCGGAGGTTTCCGTAAATGACGGCAAGAACACCTACACATTCTCGCTGAGCACTGCACAGAAAACAAAGACAGACGATAACGGCAGTGAGTCAACAACAACCACAACAACCGTTAAGAACGGCAAGACAGAAATTGAGCTTGCAACATTCTCGGGTTTCTATGAGAATCTTACAATGGTCGAGCTTGCCGACACAAAGTCTGACAGCAAAAACGGTTCGCCTGTTCTTACCGTTACATATAAATACTCATCTGACGGCTCAACAGACACCGTAAGCTATTACAAGTCTGACGGCAACCGTTATGTTGCGGTTGTCAACGGCAGAGTTGCAGGTCATGCATATCAGTCAAAAGTCAATACTGCTGTCAAACAGGCTTCAAGTGTTGCCGCAAATAAATCGGAATAATCTTTGAGTTAAATTTATTCTTTTACACCCGAGCTTTTTAGTTCGGGTGTTTCTTTTAATGGGTTTACCCAGTGCCACGCTTGCGTGGTACAAACA